>Ga0315913_1004437_pt1 | contig 16990 bp, 10 predicted proteins | sample MpolsnodulesMG_FD_207736 | JGI IMG/M metagenome (GOLD analysis project Ga0315913, IMG submission 207736) | Medicago polymorpha root nodule microbial communities from Los Angeles, California, United States - small nodules | ecosystem: Host-associated > Plants > Roots > Nodule | place: USA... | reverse complement strand
CACCTATTCGTCCCTCATCCCTACTTCCCTCCCTCTTCAAATCTCTATATTATTACTATATTTTCTTATTACTATATTGTTTTCCCTCCTCTTTATCCCTCTTTAACTACTGCTACCAATTGTATATTTTTTTTGAATTACTACTCTTTTGTCCTTCCTTGTCGTCCTTTTTTGGTATCCTTAGCCCCTTTTCCATTACTGAAAATCCTCAAATAGTGTTGTTCAATTTTCCAAGGTAACACCTACAATAGAATAATATGTAATGGATTTTTCTTACATATTTTTTTACCATCTCCGACACGCACTCTCTCACCCTCCTTTCCACACTACCCTCTAACTAAGTGAACAGAACTCTACCCACTACTTAAGCCCATTACGGGATCTGAAAAGACCCTTGGACCATATACTGTAGTAGATGAATCTAATCCCACCTTCATGCTTTCCCCCTTCCTCCTCAAAAGGATCCTTATGGAAGTGGGATTGATGAGAAACATTAAACTTATGCCTTAAGGTTCTGAAAGATTTACATTTGTCATTTAGGAAGAAGTTAAAGATGAATTAATATGTAAATGAAGATAAAATGTAAGTAATAGATAGTTATCTGCTTAGAGTATCAACTAAAATTATTAGTATAATCTAAACAACTCAATTAAGATAATATCCAATAATAGAATATATAGTCTGCAATTCTTCTACTACAATGAGAGTTCACCATAAAGTTATATCACAACATAAATCGTCACAAATGTCCATTTCTTTGAGGGTTACAATCCTATTACCTTCAAACTAATTGAAAATTTACATTTGGGAGAAATGACCAGAACTGAGTTTAACTCTTCTTCTAAAACCCGAAGTGACAATGGAACCAATTTATCAGTAATGGAGATATCCATGACCTCTAACTGTGGCGCATTTTGTAAAACATATTTTGCAAATCGAAGTTCATCTACAAAGGGCTGACAGATTAAAGTACATGATCTTAAGTGAGAAGAAATGCACTTAGGAGCATGACTTGGGTCTTTCCACTTTGTGACCAAATCTTGGTTGCATTCATCCTCCCACTACAAAATTATTCCAAAATAAGATTTATTAAAAACATGGGAAGAAAATACGCTACAAAAATTTAAAAAATATTCCACAAACACAAGATACCTTTTCAATTGTAAGAACTTGAAGGTTGGGGCAATTTTGAAGTAGTTCAACTACACTGTCCCAGTGAGGAAAGGTATGAAAGTATAATTGAAGGTTAATTAAGTTTTGAAATACAAGAAATTCTCCAGAATACAAATTGATATCTAACACCTGCAAAAACAAGTTATAGTATTAAAATGAAATTGAATGACAAAATTACAACTCTGGGAACATCATCATGCTTACTTTACTCTTATTATTTATGTAAAAGTAAACATTTTGAAGCTTACCTTGAGTAATAAAGTCTGGACATTAGTAATTGCTCCAAAAGGAAGATCCAATGGATTTATATCAGCTGTGATCAACTTGGATAAAGTTTCAAACTCTCTTCTACTAACTGTAACATCTGGAACTTGTTCTATATAGTAAATGTTAGCTATCAAATCTTCCAAAATGGCACATCCATAAATAAGCTTGTTGAATTCATCGTTATTTGTGAAATGAACATCATTCAAATGAAGGGTCTTAAGTAAGGGAAGATTGAAATCGATATTACCAACCACATGGCAATACGTCAATTTGAGAACAACAAGTTTGGGAAATCTAAAAATACTAGTCGTCAATTGGATCCAACGTTCAACATTGGAGATTGAAAGAGAAATGCAAGAGATCTGGAGATTCTCCAAATGGTGGCGTTTTTCCCCAGTGATCAAACCTTCAACATTGAAACCATCCTCTGAATGTTTAGAACCACATTCTAGGATAAATGTTTTAATGAGTGGGTGGTAGAATGTGATTTTGTCGACAAAACAACGGAAGCGAAGGAAGGCATCTTCGTTGTCAACAGATTCATCGTTGAAGTTGAGAGAAGTGAGTGATTTGTAAGGTGAGGCCCATCTCTTAGAGAGAATGGTTGTGGAGATGGCAAATTTGGTTGGGAGAAAGGAGAGTATATGAGACAAGATATGATCAGGCAGAGTGCTGATAATATCATAATTCTCCATTGTGTTGTAGAGCTTAATGTGGTGTGTTGGCTCTGAATTTGAGATTTGATTTTGTTTGGGTGAGACTGAAACTGCAGTCTTGGATATATATTATGTTTACGACAAAGTTGTTTTGAACAATCCAACGACCAATTAGTGGTATTGTGGTTTCGGCCAAATTCTAGATTCTAGGATATTATGTGTAGATCTTATCTGTTCAATTGTATTGGAAAATTCAAAAAATAAAATGGAGATAATTAGGAAATTTAATCGCGAAAAAGAAAAAGAAACTAATTAGGAAATTCAAATATAATAGCAGTCAATATGATATTTTCCAAAAATTGAATAAAATAAATATAATATCATATATGCAAAAGTATAGTATATATACATCATTTTTTTTATCAAAGAGATAAAATCTACTGTTTTTTTATTACGTGTAGTGTTTATCTATTAAGCAGTATTAGGAAATTTTATAAAGAAAGAAAAAGAACGGTGCTAATTTGGAAAAACAAATATAACAAATGAGCAAGAGGATCTTCTTTTTTTACACCTCCCACAATAAAAATTTATTGTGTTGGACTTCCATTAACAAGAATCAGCCTGCTACCGCCTAGGGCTGGATAAAAAAACAGTGTCCGACCCAAACCGCCCGGACCGCATAGCCCGAAGCACGTCGGGTTGGATTTAACGGGCAAACCGGGTTGAGCGGATTCAAATAAATGGGTTCCTTTGGATAGAAGTGGTCGGATTCGGTTCGGCTGTACTGACCCAACGAAATCCCCAACCGTCCAACATATACACACGAGTATGCAGTTAACTATGCACTATGCAGCCCAAGATGAATGGCCAATATTTACTATCATTTTTCTATCACGTGGCTCACTATGAAACTTTTCTATTTTCTCGTTACCCAATAAAACTATTACTATGTCACATAGAAAAATACAATACAAAATTAATATAATATATAATTATCATATAATGTTTACAGTTGTATACAACTATCTCTTAACCTTCTTTCAAAACAAAAAAAATAATTAATCTCTTACCTTTCCGATTCCAACCCATCAACAACATCAATCCAAATCCATCTGCAACTTTCCCTCATCATCTCATCTCATTTTAATAAACCCAGAAATCAACATCCTTCGACCCCTTTAAACATGCGATGGATTTCTTGTAAACTGCTACTAATCAATTTTGTTTTTGGTCTTCAATCTTTCTTTTTCCTTCCCGTTCTCTCTGATTTTTCTTTTTGCAACGAGTTTTCTTTATATCAATGAAATCCGACGAAACCCAATCGCTCACCCGGAAAACCGGCTAAACCGAAACCGATCTAACCGGAAAGACAAAACGGACGGAAATGGGCTGGCTTTTCTCCCCCATCGGCCTAATCGGTTTGGGATTTCGAGCCCGACCGTTGTCCAACCCTACTACCGCCATACACACAAGATTTCATCCATGGTTTCCACTTGGCACAAAAATGATACCTCTTAAGCATATACTCCATGAAGCTTTAATAAACAAAATCATAGGTCATATAGAAATCCACCTTGAACGCCAAGATAGACGACATTTTTTCTTAGCCAAATCCATAACTTCATTCACCACAAACATGCCATCAACTAGATTACAACCTTTTAGCAAAGCTGATTAAGACAAAGAGATAAGAGAATTCATCACCCTGGATAACATTATCACCAACACCTTTGCCACACTAGTACAAAAAACCCTTTTTAAGTCGGTTAAAAAGGGCTTTTTAAATCGGGCGCGTGTCCGACCTAATAGCTCCCGTCATAAGAAGTTTTTGCTTTGTAAGTCGGATTTAGCAACCGTCTTAAGGCATCATTTTTTAAGTCGTTTTAAAAAAGGCTTTTAAGTCGAGTGCGCGTGCGTCTTAATAGCAGCCGTAGTAAGACGGAATTTTGAACCGACTTAAGAAGACGGCATATAAAAAAAAATTGACAAATCAACCCGACCTAAAATCAAGTTTGTTTCGTGGGTCAACTAGAATTCAAAAGACAACCAATACCAAAATATCAGGGTATCAAAACGTAAACATAGAGCTGCATGTAATGTCATGCCAAATTGAATTATAGAGTAGTGTGATCAAAATAAGATACACTAAGAGTTTACACTAAAATGTAAAGTCGCATATATACAAGTATAACACCTAAAATTAAGAGTATTACATATCTTCACCCTTATAGTGTTTAAATTTTCAGAATGCTTTTCAAGTGTTATTCAAGTACCTTCGCTAAATTCTCACTGCATCAGAACAATGGTTTCCTACAATGTCAGAAGAAGAAGAAAAAAATATCAACCATTATATTCACATTCTATATTTCCTTAAATCAGTGCTTTTGTTTATCAAATTCAGTCCAATTTGGAAGATAAGAAAGTAAATGTTCATGATACAATCACATTTTTCATAAGCAATTCGAAAATTTAAACTATCAGAATTTAAACAATTTTTTTATTAATAATTTTTTAATGATATCAACTAGGCTTAGCATCACAAGTGTCACTCTCCCCATCTTATATGAAAGGTTAAGGAAATCTTTGAATTGTGTGCTAGACTAGATAAAGAAATTAAAAAACACCGATATGAATGTAAAAACTCTAAGATATATTACTAGGCATTGAACTCACCAAAACCATCTTGCCACACAAGAAACTATCACACAAGTGAAAGCAACTAGTAACGATACAATTTGTTGAAGTCACCATGAATACAAAGTTCCCCTAATTGGGAAATTGGTCTAAAGTCCTTTAGCTTAAAAAGTGGGTCCACAAAGTAAGATAACAAACAAGTTAGCGCACACTCATTAACATGAAATTCATCAAATATAATCCCAACTCCCTCATTCAAAATCTAAGTCTTTTTTTCACACCTTCGAGCTTTTCTTTCAAAATAAATCTTATCCACCCAACCACGTTATTCCTTTCCGCCTTTCCTCAACCATTTTCTTCAAATCTTTGTTCTCAAGCCAGTAATTATAAATCATAAAAGGTTTTAAACCCGCAATATATGCTCCCAGCTTTGATAAACAAAGGAAAATGAGCCGACGCATCTCTAGGTAAAGCCTATAGAAAACAAGTCCCCCAATTTTGTGTCCATTCCTCCGAAAAAATCACCCTATCGATACGACTCAGAGATAACATTAGGGTGATACCAAGTAAATCATGTTCCCTATTGTGCTACATCTTCCCAATCAACCTTCTTTAAAAGTTCACTAAAAATGCTCATTTTTTTCTTGTCAATCGAGTTACTTCATCCAAATTAACCCCTCTTCTTTCATCCATCCTACACACTGCATTTAAGTTTCCAAGAATACACTAAGACCAATCTCCCAAATCTCTCTTCTAATCTCCAGAAAACTATCCCACACCCTTCTTTTAGACTCCAAGTCACATTTTGCATAGACATTTATCAAAAATCTTTTTTTGGAACCCCCAAACTCTAGATGTCCTACAACATATCCCTTTCTAGGAAAGTGAAGATCACAATCGAATTTACCTTATTCCATATCGAAAAAATACTGCCACTATTACCAACTGATGGGAGTTTAAACCAATAACAATATGTATCTCTCCATATTCTATAACGAATAGTATCTATAATGGTCTCCAATTTCGTCGCCGTCGTTTAACGCCAAGAAATGAACTTTGTGATGGCAAACTAGCTCTTTAATCTAGCTCAATGGAGGTTCTAATAATTATTACTCATGGTGTATTTGCTTCCTCGGAAACTTTTTACTAAAATCTCCACCTTCCATAACCACCAATGATTCCCCATATCACATTGTAAACGACATGGCACTTCTTTTTAACTCCAAAAACTCTTTTTTTTCCTATCCACCGCCTATCTACAACCCCCACCCCCACTTCTATTTTGAATTATTTGTGACTCTAATATTTCTTGTCCATCCTCCAACAATAATAATCTTAACCAATAATCTTAATCTATCCTTTGCCCTCTTCCCTTTATTGAAATTCCTCAATATTGTGTTGTTCAAGTTTTTCAAGGTAACACATACAATAGAATAATATATGTAATGGATTTTTCTTACGTATTCATTATTTACCAGCTCCTACATTCACCCCCTCTCCCTCCTTTCCTCACTCCACTCTAACTATTTGTATAAAACTTGACCATCACTTAGGCACATTACTAGATTTGAAAATACCCTTGGACAAATGATATATTGTAGTAGATGAATCTGATCTCACCTCCATATTTTCCTCCTTCCTCTTCGAAAGGACCCTTATTGTACAACACTCTCTTTTGTACATGTTCCTTACTCACCTCAACTAAATTCAAATTATCACCCTCCTCTTCTTACCATGTGTTGACGTTGATCTAAAAAAGACGATAATCTTTTTGTTTTCCTCCCAGCATTCTTGTCCCCTCGTCCTCTCTATCATCCACGTTGGTTGATTTTTATACACTTAGATAGTGGCATGTCCCTTTCAGTGTTCCCCTCTGACACATCTTCAGAATTTTACTCAATTCATCAACCTCACTAAAATTTACCCACGAATCTTCCAATGATCCTCCCTTATTCATCATCGCTCTTCCATCCTCCTCCCACCACCAATATCTTTCTCCCTCTTCAACGACCCATATATGAAACATCTCTCTTGACAACTTAAACTAGATTAAACTATGCACTAGACTTTTTTGCCTCCATTTAATCCCGTTGATTAGTTAGCACATTGCTGGATACAACGTTAAATCTTATGTCATTTTTTCATTCTGTCTTCTACCATTGTTGCCATTATTCTCACGTCCTGCTATAACAAACTGGTATCATAGCAGCTGGTTTGAATTTGCTCAGGCGGGAACGATGACTGGAGGTAAAAGTTTGAAAGTCGACAAGTTCACCGGGAGGAATAATTTCAGTTTGTGGAAGATCAAGATCCGGGTGTTGCTTAACCAGCAAGGTCTATGGACACCTTTGTTAAAGCCTGCGCCAAACCCTCTACCTGCTGATTTCGCCACTCAGGGGGAGAAAGCATATTATACGTTTCTCCTTGGGCTTTGGATGATCATATCATCACTGAGGTTGCTGAAGGGGATACCGCTGCCGGTCTGTGGTGTAATCTAGAGAGTCTATACATGACGAAGAGATTAACCAACAAGTTGCTTTTGAAGCAACGTCTATTCAGTCTGCGTATGTAGGAAGGTATGTCCCTGAGAGAACATCTAGATAAGTTGAATTCAATATTATTAGACCTGCGTAATATTGATATTAAGATTGTTGATGAGGATGCTGCCTTGATTTTGTTAGTTTCTTTACCATTGTCATATGAAAACTTTAGCGAGTCTTTCATTAGTGGTAAAGATTCCGTGTCTTTGGAAGAAGTTAGGTCTGCCCTTCACAGTAGAGAACTACGACATAGTTGTAGTGGCACTGTTTCGGATGATCAGGTTGTTGGGCTAGTAGCAAACAACAACCAGGTATATGGTAAATCAGGGGAAAATAAGTTCCCTAAGAAACCAGTCAGTAGAGGTCTAATTTTTTAAATAGATAAATTGATTTTCTGTTTTTAAAAACACAAAAACAACAAACTCATAAATTCATCATCCTTAACCCCGAATTTTTCCTCCTTATTAGATCTTCATCTTCACCACCAAATTCCTCCTTCCCATAAATTTATCAAACTCACAAAAATTCATCAAACTCATATTTTTCTTAATCCCTCTCTACTATTTTCAATCCCAAACAATATTTATTCTCCTTAAATCAAATGCTATCAGCAAAAAACATATGTAAACAAATCACATATGAAGACATCAGTAAACAGATCAAATAGTCAAGCATTATCATCACAAATTTCATCCCAAATTCATCATCACCTTGGTTCCTCCTCCCTCATCGCCACCATCACCATCACCCGTCGGCGACCTCACCACAACCCTAATCTCCAAATGCAAATCCAATTAAAACCCAAAAAACGCAGATCTGCGAGAGACTCGGTGAGAGAAACGATGTTGAACGTCTCTTCATATTCCTCACTAACAACAGATTCGTCGGTGTTCGAATCGAATCCGATGCAGAGAAGCTTTGTCTCTCCGTTTTCTCTTCTCCATGGTATCAACAACAACCTATTCCTACACGATGGCTTGCTCGTCGGTTGGCTCTCCGATTCTTTGAACTTTGGATGAGAATTTTAAGGGTTGATTATGATTTGATGATAGCTATGTGTGTAATGGGTTGTATATGTAGATCTGAGAATTTAAAATTCAATGATGAAGATGAATGTGTTGGTGATGTTAATGGAGTTTCTGGAATGGGTTGAAGAAGAAGAGAGGGAGAAAAAGAATGAAGTTTTGGGGAAAGAAGTTATGGGAAAAAATGAACGTGCACTCTCTCTTTAAGTTTTGATTTTTTTTTTTTATTGTTCCATCTAATAAATATTTATGTGTTTTAAATTGAATCAAAATAATTTTTTAAAATTTTTAAATACTGAATATCAATTTTTGTAATTTAAAAATCTATTTTTTAATTTTAAAAATAATAAATTGACATGTCAGATGCCACGTGGCCATTTATACACAGTCAGCGTGCGCCACATCAACATCAGAGTGCCACCTTGCAGCTTCATTGGGCCTAGGGACTATTTTTAAAAGACAGAAAATTTTGCGAGGACGAAAAACGATTTTTTTTTTTACAAGGACCAAATCTCAACCGAGGCATATTTGCAGGAACGAGTGTAATATTTAAGCCTTTCTCTTGTTATGAGGCAACTATAAATATTCTTGCTGCATGTCATTTTTCTGTTTTCTTTTGCCTAGAGTATCAGTAGGCAAGTTCACTACATTGCTTAATCCTTGCTGTAACGAAGAATAAGTAGAGAATGATAAAATAAATTCAGTAGAATGCTCCATAATATATTTTTTTCAATTGTAAATTGTGCTCAACTAAAGTTAACATGATCATTTTGAATTGTGCTTCCGGTTTCACTTAAGCCTTAGTGTGCGATTTTATTGTAGTATTTGTGTGTAGTGTGACAGCAATTAGATACTCTTTGACTTAAACTCTAGCTAATAACAAATGTTAAGATACCCAATAGATGAACAGACTGTTACCCATCCCTTATGATTGATTCTGCACCTTATTCAAGGCCGTATCTGATGTAGGGTAAAGAGGGCGGCCGTCCTAGTACCCAAAAACCAAGTCTAAATCTTATGCTACAAAATAAAAAATAAAATTATGATTCTATAAAGCCCAAAAAAGTAATACTTGACTTTAAAATTTATCACGACATGTAACTTAGGGAAGTTCATGACTTGATAACTTTGAATGAACTTCCTTTCAAGCACCGTAGCAATCCCATCAATGACACTGTAGCGACGTATAACGATAATTTGTCGTTTATATTGTTCAAGATAAACTTTGGCATTGGCCTATTCAAACACTTAAAACAACATATAAGAAAATAGAATGGCACACAAATTCCAGATAATTACAGCGACAGCTCAAAGAGAAAGAAGAAAAAGAATTCTAGAAGCTTCATCGGCGTGCAAGATTTAGGTGCAATTATTCTATTCATTTTGTTTAATTATTTATTACTAGCGTCCAGACGGGCACTCCCGTGCCCATCTGTCCGCTCTTTCTACTGCGCTAACTCATGTAACGAATAAACAATATGTTTTTCAACATCAATGTTGGTTTAGTTTTTCTTGATATATCTTGGAGAAAATTATTAGAATTAAAAGAATGATCAAGCTTGATCATAAAAAGAAGGATAAAACTTGATAAAAAATGTAAGATATGTATTTCATGAACTTCTTTAACATGGAGTTACTTAATATATATATTTAGTTTTGTGATGCATACTCATCTATCTATGGAGGATGAATATGCATGAAACATGAGTGACATTTATGGGGGTGGCTTTGATGAAAACATTAAATCTTTCCCATCTCTAATACAATTTACATAACTAGTATGCATATGCTCTATATTATTTCTTGAGCCATTTGAGTCTGTCACAAAATATAAAATTAAGAAAATCTATGACAAACCAATAGAAGAAATACAAACAAAATTTTGATAACACATCTAAGTCTTGCAAAGGACAAAGATATTTGAAAAAGAGTGAAAAAATGTTTACACATTAGTCATATGCTTATTCATACTTTGCAATATTTTTGATTGAAAAAGTCAATGTAACATTGCAAGTGGAATATTAATTAAATTGGGGCATATAAGTGATGTTCTTGTCTGCGAAATCTTGGAGAAATAGAAGGCAAGAGCCCCTGCCTACAACACCCCACACTAACTATTTTGCTAAATTAAGGGAAAGTCGAAAACTGGTTAGAAAAAAGTAGAGGAATATAACCTTTATGTTTTCGGAAGAAAGTAAATATTGTGGAAACATTCAATGTTGAAAACAATAAGTAAACCCTTATCTATGTCTTTGGCGCAACTTTCTCCCTTCCATCATCTTTGTGTAATTGCAACTGGGGTGCATGTTTAGACCGTCGTTGGAGGAAGGTCTCAATGGTCCTATGTTTTCTTACCATTTTCCTTACTCTTCTCTTCTCTTCACAAAAATTGGTAACATTTGCTAAAAGTTATGTAGGAAACCAACTTACGAAGTAAACATTCCCTTAACGACTTAAAATCAAGAACAAAGGGTCATGAAATGAAGTTAAATTGTGTAATCTATCTATAACCATAATTTTTCTATATTCAAGCACCATGTGTCAAACTATAAAGTAGAATTACATTACACATTACCTTTTATAGATAAAAATTTATAATTAACATCATTGGTGTTGTGGAATGTGTAAAAACACATATGGTTTCGAACAAAATTATGATTTATGGTTTCCAACAAAATTAAGATTGATTTTAATCATAAAAAATCTTGGTGATGCTAAGACTCTTAAGTGAAAGTATAAATGAATATAAATCAAAACTTTCCTTTATGATTATCAATAAACCTCCAATCTGCAAGGTATTTGTTGTTGCAAACTGGTGTAAATGTTGACTTAGCATCACTTTACCATGAATCCTTCACCGCTATAAAAAAAAACTCAGCATCAATAGCAAATTGAAAGCGTGAAATGGATTCGGGCACCGTCGCATGGAATAGAAAGAAAACTCCATCTATCATTTGTCTACATGAACAAATCAAAAGTTCAAACCAATAAGCCATAACAGAATTCTAGAAAATGAAAAAGAGAAATTGTTCAATTGTCTGTATCATTTGTTAATTTATTGTTAATTGCAGTAATGTACATCATTAAGCCGTCAAATTGAAACTAGATTATTAAAAAAACTATTAACTGTTCCACAATTTCAACTTCCCCATTCATGTTATATACCATTTCCCTTTTCTCAACTCTCTCCAATGTCACTTGTTTGTACCGTTTATCTCTATGTGTTCCTTATCATCTTTACTTTCTTATACAATCTTTCTAATGGGAGAGAAGTTTATTTTTAATAACCGTATCCCCTAAAAAAGTCACAGAATATATGAAAGGCAATAAAAAACATCTGCAGTAAAATAGAATTGTAGAACCAAACAATTGATGAAGAAAAATTGAACAATGTAAAACTATAATCAAAAGAAATAGTTGATACGTACTATTCAAGAGAACAAAAGAAATATTGGAAAAGAATTGATCATATATGAAAGAATTAAAAAAAATAATCTTCATCAATTATTTGCAAAGGAAACCGCTCAGTTTAAAGGAAACCGCTCAGTAAAGGTCCAAATGTGTTCAATTTGCCTCTTCACAACATAATGAAACCGCTGAATTTTAAAAGAGTAAAAAAGGACAAACCGTAAACAATTTTCAAACAGGTCCTTTAAACTTGAGGGTATTTTTGAAACAAAAATTAGGCTACACCAAAACAAAAGTATTGCCTTTATTAATAGGTACAAATATAATTTTTTCACGAAAACTAGACTCTAACCCGTGCAATGCACAAGTTTGGTAGAGTTTTATATATAAAATATCAAATTGGCTATATTATTACTTGTAGAGTTGCATATAAACTCAGAAAGAATTAAACTAAGTGACAATTGAGAGTGATCGACATGCACAATCTCAAAGAAGCAAATTAACAACATTTAGTTTGCATCAACAAAAATGAATATGGAAATCAACAAAAATGAATATGGAATCAAAGTCATTACTTTGCCAAAACAAAGTAACGTTATAGTCTATTGTAGTGATTTTTGCAAATAAAAAGTAAGAATAAACAACTTCAAATAATATAATATAGGAGAAACAAAGAGGCCGACAAAATTACTGGAAAAAGTGAATTTCTAATGATAAAATTATCATCTGGATCAGTCAAATTATCTACAATTTTAAATATGCAACTTTAATATCGTAAAACGTAGTAAGCGTACACCAAAAAAATGAAAAAACAACTACTATCAATAAAGGTACCGCTAATAATAAAAAATAATTGTTATGAGAGAGGAAACCGCTAGGGCAGGTGGGGATTTTTAAAAAAATGTTTTAGATGTATTTCATTTTTGAAAGCAACAATACTTCAACAAAAGTAGAAGTGGCATAGCGGTTATAGTTGTTGAGTGAAAGCATATGGTACCTGGTTCGATTCTATGCAAACTCTTTTTTTTCATAAAAATCACTCAATCCATCAAAAAATGCGGGATTAATTAGGGCAAACTTATCAGAACTGTTTAACATTTATATATATTAAGATATGCATCACGTAGTGAAAAAATGGAAAAATAAAAATTCTAACGAGTTAGAATTAACATATTCACAAAAGGGAAAAATAATATTTTTTTTTAGTTTTTCTATTCACACCTCATATATTTCTAGTTACACCCAAATTTCTTGAAAGTTTTTAATAATACCAAATTTGCCCTTTTATATAAATTTTTTTAAAATCTTGATTTCATTCATTGTCACTCTAAAATTCCACTCTCTTTCACCCACAAACGATCATACAATCATGATATTCAATCAATCTCTATGAAAGATTAAAGAGTGAATCAAAACATCTTTCATCCATACTCAATTCACATATAATTAAGTGTCTTTTTTCTTCTTTTTGAATAATGCTAGTTTCAATTTTCTTCTTATTGTTCAACTACATTGCACGATGGTTTCAATTTTACATTGTTGAGGTTAACTTAAATTCAATTCAAGTATGTTTAAATTCAGTTTACATGACCAACTTAAACTAAGTTTACATGTACTTACTTAAACTCAGTTTACATGACCTACTTAAATTGAATTTACATGACCTACTTAAACTGAGTTTATGTACGTACATTTAAACTCAATTTAAATGACTTACTTAAATTAAGTTTACATGACTTACTTAAACTGAAGAGTGGTTTTGGGGTGTACCAAGAAAGAAGGAAGAGGCTTTTGAAAAGTAAATTTTATGGAAAGATAATTTTGTCATTTTACAGTGTAACCAGGATTAAACAGGGTGTAATTAGAAAAACTCTATTTTTTTTTAAACGAGTAGAGCCTTCAAATAGCAATAGATTGGCCTTATAAGTAGATAATCTTGAACAATATAATGACAATTTGAATGATGACAATCCCATCAACAAATCAATAGAATTAGTATTATCATCCACTGAGCATATAGCACATAGAGCAGGGACGTTGCAGTATGCAGAGCTTGACTAAATTATTTATTTATTTATTTGAAGGGGTGAATTTTTAGTTACTAGACTACTTGACCAAATTAATAAGAATTAATATTTGATCTATTGTTCACATCAACCTCTAATTTAAGCCTCTTATTGATCAGTTTTAAACAATCCTACTCTTCTTACAGCCGTGCAGCAAAAACTTCATCTTATACTTGGCATGCATATATCCATTTACTATTTTTTATTCTTGATCTAGTCATGCTAAAAAAAAGCATAAACTACATAGCAACCAAAATCATAACACACGCAGATAAGATCATTAAAAGCAATCAAACAAGATTAGAACTTTAAAATAATAAGTTCAAGTTCGATTCAATGATTAAAGTCCAATCTAAATTTGACTAAAATAAGATCTTAGACATCAAATATATCAAGCTCACCATTGAGGAGAATGATATAGGACTGAAGAGAGAGGGCACAACTGAAGAATGATTCATTTCTCGCCTTTAATGATCTTATTATCATCTTATTTTACAGTGCAAAGTTGAAATATTAGAAACAAGTTAACGAATTGAAAGTTTACATTTGGGAGAAATCCTGGGACAAAAGGTTAATTCTTGTAATGCATCCTGATTTGGCAATGCCCTATGTTTATCAATAATGATGATCTTCATTACCTCCAAAAGTGGTGCATTATGTAAAATATATCTAGCAAAACGAATTTCATCTACATATCCAGTACAAGATAAAGTACATGATCTGAGGTGAGACGAAATGCATTCCGGAACAAAATTTGGATATTTCCAGAACAAATCTCTGTCTACTGTCCACTGCAAAACATATTCCAAAATAAGATTTGAAAAACAGGCACTCAACCAAACTAAGGAACAAAAATAATCGACAAACGCAAGATACCTTTTCAATAACAAGAATTTGAAGCTTGGGGCAATTTTGGAGCACTACCACTACATTGTCCATGTGATGAAAGATATAAAAGTATAATTCAAGGTGGATTAAGTTTTGACATAAAAGAAAGCCCCTGAAATAAGAATTGATCTCTGGCTCCGGAAGCATCCCGGACATCTACATTTAAATGTTATAGTATATTCGAATGTCAACATTAGAAATTATATTTAAAACTTCGACAGGATTTAAGAAATCATTCATATAATAAGTATCTTACCGATAGGTTTAAAACCTCGACGTTAGGGATTGCTCTGAAGGGAACATCACATTCATTGATTTTGGCTCTGATCAACTTAGATAAGGTTTTAACATCTCCTGTACGAACTGTAACACTCTTCTCTGATGCTTCTATATAGTGAACATAAACATTCAAATCTTCCAAAACGGGACACCCATTAAGAAGCTTGTTGAAATTCTCCTTATTTTTTAAATAAACACCACTCAAATGAAGGGTATTGAGCAAGGGAAGATCTACAGAAATATTATCAACCACCCGTACCCTACATAGTTTTAGAACCACAAGTGTTGGAAATCTGAAAAAACTGGGTGGCAAGAAGACCTGCATATATATGAGCGCAGAGATTTGTATATTCTCCACAGGATGTTGTTTTGCGATTTGGATCCAACTGTCAACGTTGTTGAAACGGTTGCCTTGCTTCCAATGTCGAGAGCCGCACTCCAGGCGAAAGGTTTTGATGAGATGAGTGGCGAGTATTACTGTTTTGACAAAGCTACAGTAGCAACGGAAGGCATCTATGTCAAGAACAGATTCATCGTCAAAGTGGAGAGTTGTGAATAGTCGTTCGAGTAGGCCCCATCTTTTAGAGAGAACAGCTGTGGAGAAAGCAAGTTTGGTTGGGAGAAGAGAGAGTATATGAGACAATATCTCATTAGGTAAGGTGCTGATCCTATCAATGGGTGCTGAATTCTGCATCATTTGTTTGGAGTCAGAGAGGCAAACAAGAGTATGACTTGATCGTGTTGCGGCTTTATTTTGTGTTTACTGCTAAACCTAGCTAGAAGAAAACCTAATTTCCACCGAAATAAATGGTCCACCTAATACCTCTCCAGTTCCTAATTTCACAAAAAAGGCCATATTAGTCAATTTACATGTAACACCTCTTCTTTTTTTTAAATTTTGATAAAAGTAGTGTAGTTTTTTTTTTATCCGAAGAATATTTGATTTAGTTTATTCATCAAAGTAATTAGAACACATGTTGGAAGATACTTGGAATTGTCGTGGTTAGCATAAGACAATGATGCTCTAGCTAGCTAACAATTTAGCAACATGTTGGCTTGCCTTCACATAAAACATAACCTAAAGTTTGGTAAAGAAAAAAGGAATTTGCTACAAGCATTTAAAGTAGCACCAAATTCAGACTTGTGACCGTGATTACTAAAAATGTAGTCCACCACTCGTTTGATATCTAGTTCTATACACTACATAAAAAACTAAAGTTAGTGAGGGAAATTATGAAATTCCGCTCTAACTATGTCACTAAATTTTGCGACCAAGAAATTTTTAACGGAATTTAATTTTTGTCACTAATTTCCTTCCCTAATTTTGCTTTTTCTAATAGTGGTAGTCACACTAGTGAAATCCAAATTTAAAAGGCATACTTCCGCTTCTTGAAGAGTTGGTTGACCAATTTTCCACATTGTTTGAGCACAAATAAAAACTAATTTGTCGTCCGTAACATACACACATTGATATATATATATTAATTTTCTACAAGCATTTAAAATAGGGAACTTCTACGGTACACCTCACAAATTGAGGTGTACCGGTATTCTTGCTTCATAAATTTATGAATTAACGATTATTTTTATGAAACAAGGAGCTATTTGTCAATATTTATATTTTAGAAAACAACATTTCATAAAAAGAAATTATCATTTCGTTGTTTATAAGAATCATATTAAATTTTTAACATTTTCTTAAAAAATAATCAATATTTTTTGTTATGAGTAGTAAAAATTCAACAAAAATAAATATTATTTTGTCGACGCTTTTGATAAATAAGATTTAATTATTATAGTCAATGATAAAAAATAATTCTTTTTCTTCAAAAAAAAACTCATCTAATTATTAAGACTTAAAAAAAACTCAAATTTTTGGGTCTACCATAGAATTTGCCTCTATAGTCACAAGAAATCCAAATTTAAAAGCCATACTTCTGCTTCTTGAGGAGTTGGTTTACCAGTTTTCCACATTGTTTGAGCACAAATGAAAACTAATTTTTCGTCCCTAACACACACACACTTTGATATATATATATATATATATATATATA
>Ga0315913_1004433_pt1 | contig 16997 bp, 6 predicted proteins | sample MpolsnodulesMG_FD_207736 | JGI IMG/M metagenome (GOLD analysis project Ga0315913, IMG submission 207736) | Medicago polymorpha root nodule microbial communities from Los Angeles, California, United States - small nodules | ecosystem: Host-associated > Plants > Roots > Nodule | place: USA... | reverse complement strand
GGATACTTTGGTTAAATGGAATTGCTATGGTGGTTTGGTGTGTACAACTACAAATTTGTTAGTTTGATGTGGTGGGTGTTGGGATTTGAATTCTGAACAATTCAGCTTTGTGTGAAGACCACGTGAATCACATCCAAATCCAAATATTCTAGAATAGGATGGGAATATGCTACACATACATCCTCTATTTTTTTCCACCTTTTCTTTCTTCTAAATTGCAAAAGTCTTTACGCATTGACATTCCTTCTCCTCTATCCGGATTATAATTATACGTAAAAATTAATTTTTATAGCTTTATTTAATTTTTATTAGGGAATATAAGTTCATTTAATAAATGACGTATTTGGTCAATAATTTAGATCAATTACATCATCCATATCAACCTACAAAATTAATTTTCCTTATAATAATAATGGGGGGAAGTTTATTTTAAGGATTTAGTTTCTTCTAAATTTAAAGTCTATATCTTTTAAGAATTTAAATTTTCACATTATTTTTTCTCATATTTTTTTCAACATGAAAGATCTTGATCGTGCTACACGAGTTAAGAGTTTGTTTGACCTGTTTTCTTTTCAACTTGTCATCTGCTAAGGAGGACCAAACAATATTGAGAAAAATTCTTTGTACAATTTTTAGATAAACTCATTTTTATTTTCTCTCTTCCTTATAATCTTTCCATTGTTTCATTTTTTTTCTCTCTATTGTTTTTGATTAATAAAAAGAGAAAATATAAAGTTTGTCTCAAAATCATCACAAAATAGTTGTACAAATATTTTTACTCTACATTTTTTGACAAAGAAAAACACCGTTAAATGAGCTTCTTTCGAAGTTGTTGAAATAAACTTTACGACAACTTTTTCAGTCGTACTCTATTCGATTCTCATTTGATACATTTTATTATTATTTTACTATAAGTTTTTCTATCATGAGCAAATTTATATAACAAGATAAAATACATTGAGATAAATCGATATTTCATCAAAGAGAAGCTAAATAGTCGATATCTAAAATTCTTTTGAATATCGGCTCACTAGTGTGTTAACAAAGAGTTTATCAATAGAACGATTCAACCAACTTACTTGTAAACTTGGAATGATTGAAATTTCTTTATTAGCTTGAGCGGGGGTGTAAGAAATAGACAGCAAATAGTAACATTCGTAACTTACCTTTTAGTCCATTAAGTAAGCACATTAGACCTAGATTTTTCTCAAATAAAAATGGAACTAGTGTGGAAGAGGGAGACATTATGGTAAAGAAAAATGTGATTTGGACATCCATATATACAAACTATATATTTTGAGAGAATTTATACAAAATATTTTGGTCATTTTTTCGTCTAATATATAAAATTGATAGCATATAAAATGTTGTTAAATTTAATTTCGATGAATATCTTTAAAATATAAACTTCTACAATTTTTTTACTAATAAATAATTAAAGATATTCAAGCTTAAATCTATGCATTGATATATACAGTTTAGTTATTTTAGGATAGAAAAGAAATTAGAAGTGTTCGTACATGATTGATAGAACACAAATGTTTGGTTCCGTATCAACCAAACTGAGATACTGGAGAGGGGAAAGTAAGAGATGGAGTGCACTAGACTGAATTGGTTTTAGAGACTAGAGAGACCCACCAGCACTAAACTTTGATCTCGTCCCTTCAAGACAAGTACGTGGCAATGGTTGGGTTGCTCCAACACAAGCATAAACGTGTCTTCAAGATTGAATTGAATGAATTAAAAAAATAAAAATAGAAATGTTGTATTGAGAAATGATAAAAAATAATAGATTTGATTTTTGAAAAGTTAAAAAATTATTAAATTCAATACGAATTTACCATTTTTTATTTTCTTAACTAGTACGCTAAAGATACCGGTTAGTATAACACAAAAAAATAGATAAAAAGACCTAAAAACATTATCTCAAACACTAATTTTTTATCGAGTAAATTCTCCGTAGATCTTACCATTTATAAGGTTTTTACCGTTTATATTACATTCATTTTCAAAAATCAAAATTCTAATGTTAAATGTAGTTAAAAAGAAAATGTTAGCATTCTTCAATTACCTATTAGTTTATGTTCAATAGCCTTGATGCATGACACGCACGATTTTATGAGAAGGACACGAGTCGCATGGACATACTAGATTGTCCTAAGCATGTTAACAAGTGACCCGTGGAATAGGATGTCAATATGTAGTTGTATTATTACAGATCCTAATTAACCTCTGTCCCCTTAGCGATATTATAGGATTCCCACTCTGACTCTAGCTATAAGTTTGCAACATCTTAACATAGAAAAAGATGCTTCACACAATAAAGACTGTTCTAACTTGTCCACAAGCTTCATTTCCACGTTCACTTTCTTCTAACCTTTGTCGGGAAACTTCCACCGTTAGATTTTGCTCCAAACCTGATTCTGCACATAAGATGGACAAGGCTCAACAAAAGCCTAGTAGTGAGAAAAAGGAAACTACTGAACATGGGTGAGCTCAAATCACGTAAATTATAATCTCTATGTGATTGATTTATCAGTTTACTATCCTATTAGGGAATGATTTATTGTACTTGTTTTTAACTTGTTCTATTTCACTATTCAAAAATAAAATTTTCAATTTTTTTGCATTTTGATATTAATTAATATTTTTTTTGTCTTGAATAAGAATCAAATTTGAGTCTCCATCAACCTATCTTAGTTGATAGAGACATTGTATATTACGCAAGTGCCGAAGTTTAAACTATGGATTTTCCACTAATTTAGCTTAGAGATGAAAAAAAAAATCAAATTTGATATCATGATTTCTAACACTTATGCACTAACTTATTTGTGCTAGGCATCAACGATAAATAAATTAATTGATGTGTTATTTTTAATTTAATCGAAGGAGCCAACTTATTGATTCATATGATCATTTTTTTTCATTACTAGGACAAATAAATTAACAATGAAAACAAAAAAAAATTAAATATGCCTTTTAATTTAGAGTTAAATTTCATCTTCATCTATAGTTTTTGTAATTAAGTTTATTTTTTATATTTTGTTTCAATTTCTATTTGTTTTAAGTTGAATTAATATCGTGAAGGGATGTGATGTCTCATTCATTTGGAGAAGGGTATGCTACGAGGTCTGATGAAGAAGGATTTGGAGGGATATATGGTGGAAACCAATCCCTTCAGAAAGATAAGTCCGTCCATGAAAATCACCCAGGTTATAATTAACAAACATTTTAATGATCTACTTCATCTGGTCTCGATTATAAACAATATTTTAGTTTTTAGATTTATTAAATAAATGATTTATATGGTCTAATGATCATAAGATGTAAAACTTCTTTACACCAAGTTTAAAACATTTTACACCGTCATTTTCGCTTTTGTAGAGGTCATGATGGAAATTAATTATCAACTCTAATTAAGCTTGTTTCTTTTCTTGCATGAAGATTATGACAAGACACAGGGAAGCGAGGTGAAAGAGAAGGAAAAAGCTAGGCACCAAAGCAGCGCCAACGCTTAGATTCTTCTTGTGTAGTGTAATGGTTTATGGGAATAAACACATATGTATTTGTTGTTAGAGTTTTCTTTTTTACTTTGTTGTTTTATGATCTTTGTTTAGTTTTTTCCTTCATGGTTCTAAGTTATACTCTAGTGATAAAATGGACAATTATGTATAAGTATTATGCTACCGATTTAATAATCAATTAAATCAATACTCCCTCCGTCGTACAATAATTGTTTCTTTACCATTTTTTTTTCTCAAAATAATTGTCATTTTAGAATATCAATGCAACATTTATTATTTTTTCTATTATTATATCCTTATTTATTGAATTTTATTATCCAATTTAATTACTCCATTAACTACAATTAATAAGGATGTTTTAGTAAATGATACTAATTTTACCATCAAAATCAATACAATTAATCTTTTTTTAATAATCGTGTATAATCAATACCACTTTAAGATGCTGCCGAAATTTTGCACCAAATAATAGAGTTTTTCTTGATCAACATATTTAGAAGCTATCAGTAATACTCAATCCGTCTCAAAATAATAGCTGTTTAAGATTTGTGAATGATTTTAAAAATAAGATTTGTGAATGATTTTAAAAAAAATATTAATTATGTTGATTTCAATAGTAAAATTAATATTATTTACTTCTAATGGGAATTTCGGAGCAAAGTAATTCTTTAATATCGAAAACGGGGAGGGTCGGTGTGTTGGAAAATTAAAGGGAGAAGACAAGGTGATTTTTTGGTGAGTGTTATATTATATCTTCATCCTAGCAATAAGATTCGGGTGTATGTGGGGTGTGTCATAATCAGAGGATCATTTGTTCATCGGGTATGGTTTTGTGAGTAGAATATGGTATGAAGTCTTTAAATGGATATGGGTGAAAATTGTTCTTTCATGGGGCATATGAACTTAATTTTCACATCATTGGACCGAAAAGGAAGAATGGGTGAATGGTGGTGTGTTGCTGATTTGCTTGAAAGGCGAGGAATAATGAATTTTATCATCAAAGTTTCTAAGATGGAGGACGTGGTCGCGGAGATTAAAAAGTAGAGTTTGAGGGACTATCTGATAGTCACAGATATATGGGTCTAAGCCAGATATATCTAATGTGAGTGACACGAGCCCTACAACCAAATTTGTGAATTCAATTCCCTTCGATACTAACCACTAAATTTTGAGCTTCATTATATAAAATAGGGTTAATTAAGTTTTTAGTTCCTATAAATATTCACAATTTTGTTTTTAGTCCCTACAAAATAAAATCACACTTTTTAGTCCCTATAAATTTTTGTATCAGCATTTTTAGTCCTTGTCAAAAATTTCCATCAACAGTTTTGATCCTTAAAATACTTAAGAAAAATGTCACTGGAACTAAAAAGTTTAATTTTATTTTGTAGGGACTAAAAACAAAACTGTGAATATTTACAAGGACTAGAAACTTAATTAACCCTATAAAATACTGGTCAAATTATTTCAAGGTAAGAATGAGATTAATTTAGATGACAATATTTCAATTCAAGACAATACACAATGAAGAAACACGTAAAACTTTATCTAAAAGTTGGGTGATACATGAGCAATGATCTTAAATCTATTTGGCATGAATAATTGTCCCCATATTTGTGTTATTTTGTTTCGATTCTCTTTTAACCTTTTCAATTGGTAACTTCTATTTTGGTTGTGAAAAAAAAAAAATTGCTCCTAGAAACAAAATTGTTCCAATCAACCGTTAAAGTATCTATATACTATTCGTGAAGTGAGATCCCGCTTGAAATGAGACGAATCAAGTGTTTATCAATATATAAATAAAATTAGAAAAGAACATCAGATGCGCAACTGAACATACAGTGTACAATAACTACAAGTAACAATTTGCCAACATACAAACCGATGAAAAAATTGTTTTGCTATTATTCTCTGCTGCAAAGACAGAGTATTATTTGAAGATGCTATGAACATTCGTTAACATTGATGACGAATGCAACAATTATCATCAAATCAAAATCATATATCTAAGACATTTTATTGTGTCTTTTCCCACTTGTGCACAAGTGGAAACAATATGCCCGAGCCGTCGATAAGTAACTATATCATATTAATACACACGAGCCTTAGGAGGGAATGATTCAACCTCATCATCCAATGTATTCAAATGCACAGGCCTGTAATCCAATCGGACCTTCTCGTTCTCCCAGAATCTGCAAATTAATACACAAAAGCTTAGCTAATACATTCAACTTGCACAAGTATTTTCTCCTCAATTGAGTCACTGAAACACCTATCAAATTCATGTTTTTTTGTGTGAACAACACAACAGATTAAACATCTTAATGATTGCAACAGTTGGCTTCTTCATGTTGAATCAAAGCCTATAAGGGTCATGGTAAAATAGTTTGATTGTTTACTTTATTGCTTTAAAAGACCTGTAAGCATATTTATAATAATTGGCTGCTGACGTATATCAAGCTTATTGTGGGAAATACAAACGAAGTATCTCCCTCTCACCAAATGATGGAGCTAAGCTTTTCAACTTCTCTAATAGGTACACAGTACCATTTGCTTTTCAACTTCTCTAATAGTGATATGAGAAGTGAATTGTAAGGATAAGTAAACAAGTCACAAGAGGTACACCACATCAGCAAGGAAATGAGGGCAAAGTTATATCATAATGGAGAATAGGAAAACGGGTGCGAAGAATTATGATGATGCTCTGACTTCTCCCTCTGAAATTTCTTCTCCCTCTGTTTCTGACATCAGTAGTACTACTATTCCTCTCCTCCAAATGGACTAGTTCCATAAGTTGCCTTTTCCCCCATTTATTTAAGCAATTATCTTGTACTATTTCATTGAAGTCAATTCAACAACAACCAAACCTTATCCCACTAAGTGGAGTCGCCTAACATGGATCAAAAGACACCAACCAATACAAAGAGAGATTTTCTCCGTTCATAATTTTGCGCATTCAACTGTAACAAAGGGTTAGGGATAAACCCTTACATTGTCATTGAGTAAAGTATCAGTGTCAAACTTCAGAAACAATATTGGTAATTTGCCAAACAAAGAACATATTTTGACGTTTCATGATTTCATCACACCACTTGAAAATTTGGTGGTGATAACTAGAAAACTGCATAAAGCAAGAACTACACAAAGACTCATGTCTCTTACTAAATAAATTCAAGCAAGGATTAGTTGGACAGACCAAATCACTGAATGGGACTTTGATTGAAAAATACGAGAAATATCTTATAAGATCTCGATTATATCTCAGAATAATTCAGTGCAACTTAGATTACTTCTTAGGATATGTTTTCATATTTCCTTCCATAACAAAATTTGTTACCTTCTTTCCATATTTCTGGATTTAACAGTAGCAGATAAGTAAATATTAGTGTTTTAACTTTTGTAACATTATCTAACACATCCTTCACAGGAATATTGAAATATTATCTTTATTCTGACTATTCGTTTCCCAGGACATGCCATGGCTGAGTTTTAACTTTATAGCATCATCAGACAATGTCAATATGCTTTTCTTCACTAGCACAGTAACTTAAGAAGCAATAGGCTTACATACACTAAAGCTCATGCTTGGAAAGATGGAAGGGAAAGGAAATAGGCCATTTCCTTCCATGTTTGGTAGATGATTGCAGATGGGAACTTGGAATGAGCATTTCTAAGGGTATGAGCATTCTTACAATTTTGAGAATAGTTATTCTATAAAAAATATAATAAAATGAGAATCCATATTCCATTTCACCAATCCATTAATTCAGCTTCAAAGTTGTGTTTTTTAGTCACAACCAGCACCAATTCAGGCTCCTCTGAGACCAGCCAAAACATTGGTTGGAACAAAATTGGATCAAACCATACCTATTCAATTTTAAAATAAAAAACCTGGTAAGAGTAACCATTTCATCTATCTACACCAAACCAAAACCAGTTATGAGAACATTCATTATCATTTCATTCCTACTTCTGTATTCCATTCAATCAAACAAAACCAGGACCTAAAGGGGTCAATTTTCTCACTAGAAATAAGCAACTCAATTTCATCACAACACTTAAGTGACTACTTTTGTAAAAAGAAGAGGATATAAGATTAACTTGGTGGTTGGAATGGAGGAGTTAAGGAGTGGAGTGATAACAAAGTCAAAGGTTCGAACTCCACACCCAGGATAATACTAACTATACCAATATTTGTCATTAAAAAAAAGGGAAATTTATAATAGGCAAACTTGAAAAGAAGTAACTGTATTATTTGAACATGACTTACCCCAAAGTGTGTTTCATCCACTTCTCATCGTCTCTTGTCTGTAGCATCAACACAGCATATTTAATAACCTTGTTCGAATAAATGGTATGAAATTTGCACATTAAGGGGCAGTAAAAAACTAACCGTGAAGTCCTCACGGGCATGAGCTCCTCTACTCTCTTTCCTAGCTTCTGCAGAGTGCATTGTGACGCAGGCATTTATCAAAAGATTTTCCAACTCAATAGTCTCGATCAAGTCAGAGTTCCTGTAAATATACATATTAATGCCAATACACTTTTAAAATGAACAAGCAGATTCCTTGAAATATTAGGGACATTCAACAATTGTTAAAAAGGATTTACCATATCAAACTTCTGTCTTCAACCTTGACATCATGGAAACTCTCCCACGTTTTATCAATTAATTGACAACCTGTTACAAAATCAGCGAAGGTAAAACAAACACACACCTAGTAACAGAAAAGAACATGGTTGCAAAGTAAAGTAATATTGGCAAAAAATAGATTACCTTCTTCTAATGTTTCTTGTGTACGGAATACAGCAGCATTATTTTGCATTACTTTTTGCATATTCAACCGAATTTTTGAAGTAGGCAATGAACCATTTGAATTTCTCAATTTGTCCAGCCATGCAATTGTTTTCTGGCCAGCATCCTTCTCTAAAGGCTTTTGTTTCTCTCCTGTAACATGGATGATAGAAGCATTTTTATCGCACTAATTTCAGTGGTAACAGTCCATTTCATTAACTGGAAAGAGTCTTGCCTGGCTTATGAATTTCTGCAACTCTATTTGCACAAGCTCTGCCGAAAACAACAATATCCAAAAGTGAATTTGCACCAAGTCTGTTGGCGCCATGAACCGATGCACAGGCTGCTTCCCCAGCAGCCATCAATCCAGGAACTAATGCATCTGGATCGTCTCCTTTAATGGTAACCACCTGCATAACAATGCACATTAGTTCATAGTTTTTTTGTTTTGTTTTTTCCCAATGAAAATGAAAAACAAATATGTAAAGAACAAGATTGCAATTTCTGCGTTTACTGAAAACATTACAGGATAAAACTTCCAACCTATTAATCCAAAAAACTAGTCATAATTAATTTTGGTTTGAAAACAAACCCAAAAAATTACTATTACTGATGTGTGCTCATATATTATGCATGTCAGAGCTGTGCAGTGCAATAGAGATGAGTAAAAAGTAAGCGTAGAGCACTAATTCATCAAATGATCAATAGCAGTGAACGTTTTGATATAAGAAAATTTATCTTGCACAGATGGTGTGATTAATCATCGTAGGTTTTTGTTCTTATTTGCTTCATTACTTTATATTTTTAAGCCTTTCAATTGGAAGCTTTACTTCAAAGTGCATGTTTAAACTTGATACCTCTCCATGATGATTTGTGGGAATGCCACCCATGTTATAATGCACAGTTGGCAGAACAGGAATGGGCTCCTTTGTAACATCCACCCCAGCAAAAATAGCAGCAGTTTCAGAGATACCAGGAAGTCTCTCCTTGAGCACATCTGGGGGTAGATGATTCAAGTGTAGATAGATGTGATCTTTCTCGGGTCCTGTGAATGATACCCACTTAATAACAGCTTACATAAAAATAAAGAGTGGGAAAACAGTATTTTTATTTATTTCCAATGTACAAAATATGGTTTATGATAGAACACTATGGCGTAATTTGATCCATGTAGCCGATCCCACTTAGTGGAATAAGGCTCGGTTGTTGTTGTCATCGTTGTTGTACAAAATAGAGAGTTCGTCACTCTCGACGACAACAACAACCATCAAGTTTTTCCTTCCCTCTAGGGGTGCACACCACCATATGAACCAACTGACTATCATAAATCAAGTACCATTTAATTCCAAAACCTTCTTAAACGACGCCATAACTTAAGATTACAAATCGAAGAAACATTCATTTTTAGGATTAAAAAAATAATCAAGATCTCTATCAAAGAAAACTTGAAATACAAGTTACATAACTTAAATGCCGGTCTACATCAAGCAATTCTGCAACAATTACCAACAATCTAGTAGCATTCTAACTTCTTATACATACACTTTTTTATGAATACATGGATTGGATAGATCGATGAAAAGCACACATACCTACACCACGTCCTTCCCGGATCTCCATAGTCATCGATCTTGAAACTACATCTCTGGATGCAAGATCCTTTGCTGTAGGAGCATATCGTTCCATAAACCGCTCCCCCTCGCTATTCCTGAGAATTCCACCTTCACCACGAGAACCTAAAAGGTCCAAAATAGAAATGAGAAAAACATTATATTCCAATTTTACTAGACAAAGCGCCTTGTGAGGTGCAACCAAAGGCAAGGCCAGATTTGCAAATAAAACTTAAACTACCAACCTTCTGTTATAAGGCAACCTGCTCCATATATACCCGTTGGGTGAAATTGCACAAACTCTAAATCCTACATAATTTATGATAAAAGCATGTAAATATAAAAGACTCACTCCATAGGATATCATCTTGTTATTAAAAAGCACCAAACTTTAAAGAATAGAAAACCTCAAGTCCGATCCCAGCACGGGCAGCCATGGCATTGCCATCTCCAGTGCATGTATGTGCTGAGGTTGCTGAAAAGTACGCTCTACCATAACCCTGGTGCAGAATAAAAGATCTCACTAATCCATAAAGGAAGTACAAGAAAAACTTCAATGACAAACATCCACAGAAAATCAAGTTACCCCAGTGGCCAAAATTGTTGAAGCAGCTTGGAAACGATGCAGTGTTCCATCCTCCATGTTTAAGGCAATCACTCCTTGGCAACTACCTACACATCCAGTATGGAAATTAGTTAACATATCATTATCTATGACACAAAAATACGTTTTTCCTCTATTTCACCACTGTAACATGTTTGATAAAGCAATTGGCATACAAAAAGCTGAGACCCTGTTAGAGTAGTAACTTATTGCAAATTAAGTGAAAGCAGGCTGTTTTTTGCAACAACTTACCATCACTATTCATTATAAGATCTAAGGCAAAATATTCCACAAAAAATTGTGTATTGTGTCTCATAGCCTGGCCATAGAGAGTGTGCAATAAAGCATGCCCAGTTCGATCAGCAGCGCATGCACAACGGTAAGCTTGACCACCTGTATTGTAGTCACAAATGGAGATCCAGATCAGAACTCTTCTCAAAAGAAAAAACAGACAACCCTACTCCAAAACCTGGATATACCTTTCCCAAAGTTTAAGCTCTGACCACCAAATGCACGCTGATATATTCTTCCATCCTCTGTTCGAGAAAAAGGCAATCCATAATTCTCTAGTTCAATAACCGCTTTTGGTGCTTCCCTACACATATATTGGATGGCATCCTGATCTCCTGTAGATTATAGAGCATGCATCAAGAACATGAAAGAAAAAAACATTACAAAAGAAAATCCTAGTTCATATGTGCTCAACTGCTCAAGGTTTCACAAGCACCGATGGATTTTTTAGATTCCCGATGAATAACCAAAGTATCAATTCAGATAGAAAAGTGACAAGCAGTATTTTTATTTTTAGGTAAACAACCACCGGTCATATCTTGTTTGTTGGAGGTAAATAATTTTAAAGGAAAACGAATCTCTACATGCAAGGATATTTGTAACAATGAACACTTTACTTACAATTAATTAGTATTGTTGGATATATAATGAAAAATAATTCAAAGATTGACTGAGTTTATACCTAGCCAATCACTTCCTTTGACAGTGTCGTACATGTGCCACCTCCAGTCATCTTCAGTCATATTTCCCAATGCAGCATTTATGCCACCCTATACAGAATTTTGATTCTCATGAGTGTGCATTGCCAGAATATTCACCCTCACGAAAAGAAGAAAGTTTAACTCATTATGTCTACTTAATATAATTTACTTATTATATCACAACTAACGGTATGAACAGACAAAAACTAGAGTCTATAGGAGAATATCTAGCTTAATATTTTTTCAAAACATAAAGTCGACAGAGAGCTGATTAAATCCTTATCTTTCATCAAAAAACAAATATTCTATTATCTTTTCAAGTTTAAAATTTCACATCTTCACATCTTACAAAGTAATAATCGAATGTCAAACAAGGATGAGTTATGAGGTAAAGTCAAGCCTAAGACGGTGTCAAGGGAACCCAAGTCTGGATTGATAGGATATTTGGGGCCCAGCTTTATTCACCCCCATGTTTCTTAAAAAGCACACTTGATTCCGGAAAGACACTTTTAAATGAAGGGAAAACCATATTTTTGTCCAGAACTACACATCCAGACGGGAGAAAAGTGTTTTTTCTGGATGTGTACTTCTAAAGTACTTGTTAGGAGTGGCAAAAGTCGGGCCCGATATTTGCACCAACAAGCCTATTATGGTAAATACTACAACCAAATCCTTTTCCCGTAAGATGGGATCGTTGTTTAAACGGTTGTCTACTACAACAAAACAAAGACTCCTATATATTATAAACTTCAAAACAAAACCTAGAGGTTTTCCAAATCATAAAAATGTACCGAATACCATCACCAGAGAGAAAAATTGAAAAACAATTAGACGGTTCAACTAGATAATTTATCTCTATACAATCATACTAGCAATATCACACCATCACAACCAAAATACCTAAAAGCAACCAAAAGAATACTTAACAAACATCCATATTGCAAAAGTACCAATTCAGTTATCCATAATTGATTCTGGATGTGTAAAATAGATTTTGACATGTTTGATTGCTCTCAAAGTAAAATTGATTCTGTCTCCATAATTGACTTTAGCTTGAAATTACAAATTATAGCATTTGAGTCTAAACATGATTTTTACACTGAAGTTTACTATTCATCTCACTTTTACCTAAATATATCCAAACATAAACCACTTTACATTTAACTATCATTTAAGTAAAAACAATTTTACAAAATCAATTCATTCAAGACTTAATTAATCAAATGATCCTGCAAATAGGCAAATAGGGGGTCACTTCAATTTTTGCCCCCTGTAACTCAAAATTAAAAGTGATTAGAAATTGCAGTGTCAAATTAATTTGGAAATTGGAATTACAAGAACTAAAATTCAAGCTACTCCTATTTACAGAGAGCATTTGCATAATTAAGCCTTGGTTCAAAATCAATTTTTGTCACCCCAAAACCAAACATGCAGAGTTTTGAGTTTTCCCTATACACATGCATAAGCGACAGACCAAAAAACTGTTAAATTCTAATATCTGCAATACCTGAGCTGCAACAGTGTGTGAACGAGTTGGGAAAAGCTTGGTAATACAAGCAGTATTGAATCCATGTTCAGAGAGTCCAATAGCAGCTCTTAATCCAGCACCACCAGCACCTACAACAACTGCATCATATTTATGATCCACAACGGTGTAAGACTCACTCTGCACAGGAACAACAAAAACGATTTAGCATCAACAAATTCGATTCAATTAAAATAAATCAAATTCAATTCAACGAATCGGATTCAAGAGAAGAAGCTTACGGAGAAGAATCTAGAAAGATGAGATCCGAGAGAGTTATTGGAGGATCTGTTAGAAGAACGTGGAACGCGAAGTCCACGAGCGACACAACGCCACATTTTTGCACACAAGGTGTTTGATGAAATGTTTCTTTCAGCTAGTTTTTCGGTGTTTTGATTTTGGTGAACGGTGAATCAAAACTCTTTTTGTGTGTGTGCGTTCTTTTTATTTATGTTGTGAGGGTTGGTATCGTGGCTTCGGGAAAATGGAAGGGAAATGATGGTTTAATTCGAAACACGTCACTAGGAGTATATAATTTCACTTTGATTAATTAATGGTTGGTTAATAATGATGGTTTAAGCAGCTTATGTTATTATACTCCATTTTGTATGGTTGGATGGACATTTCTCCACCATTGAGAGGTTAAACAATTTTCTCAACTTACTAAAAGGCAGCATATTTTGTGTCCAAACATGCTTTTTGTGAAGGAAATAAAAAACTTTTTGAACGTAAGAAGAGAAAAATGAAGACTTTGAACCAAGGATCTATGAAGTGAAATTTATTTCCCAACAAGCCTCTCATGTCTTATACTCACTCCGTCTCACAATATTAGTCGTTTAAGGTTTGTGCACGATTATTAAGGAAATGATTAATTGTGTTGATTTCAATGGTGAAAGTAGTAGAATATACTAAAACACTCTTATTAATTGTAGTTATGGAGTAGTTAAGTTGGATGAAATTCAATAAATAAAGGTATAATAGTGAGAAAAAAATAATAAATGTTGCATTGGTATTGTAAAGTGACAATTATTTTGAGAAAAAGAAAAAATGTTAAAGAAACAATAATTGTGAGACGGATGGAATAACTTACCATTTTATCCCGTTTAAAATCTAAAATCTGAATCAAATGTTGTGATTTTGGATTCCAGAAACTAAATCCATCATGTATATAATTTCAATGTGTCCACCTCCAAAAAAAAAAACTAGATTAATACAAGAGGCCGGTGCACAAAAAATGGATAGTGTTGGACGACACGAATCAATTTGAACGTTGAACTAAGTGTTCACCATCTTTGTTTGAGTGTGTTAACTTTTCCCAAACATGAAACAGTTGTCTCTGCTCATGCATGACTATTTTTAAGATATCGTGGATGTCGTTGGTGATGGTCATTGTGGGTCCCATGTTGTTTCTAAGCTACTTGGGCGATCTATTGAGTCTTACTCCATTGCCTATATTGATCTTACACTAAAGGTAAACAATAATTACGAGGGTTATATTCGAGTTATATCCGACTGTATGGGTCTGAAAGACGATTCATACATGCCAAACGCTTTGACTCTTGATGGAGTCGACCAAGCTCTTAGGGTAAATGATTGATTATGTCAAACACCACATTTTTTATTGGACAAAATTGGAAGCATGCAATTGTTCTATTGATAAAAAATGGAATCTCAAACATTTTTTCCTTTGCATAGTGAGTGCACCACATGAAAGTAATCGACTCATGCCCCTTAGATATGTGTATGAAAATCATTTTATGCATGTACAATTTTCTCTATTTTTAGTTCGTAGTTAATGTTATTGTTGCTTGTGTGAATCATAACCTATATTGTAAGTATACATGAAGGACGAGTGTCCAATGCCTCCCATGTATCGACTACGAGAATGGCGATGTCAATATGATGCATTAAATTGAGAGTCTAGCCATTTTTTTTAGAATAGTTAATTATATTGAACTCACTTGTACACAGGGTGATGTGATAACTCAGAATGATGAGATCCATAACATGGTGTGACAAGTGAACACCTTGGAAAGGATGAAGATTATAAAAAAGTTAAAGATTCTAAGAAGGTTGAAGATGTTGTGAAATTTAAAAATAGTAGTCTTGACAATGTCGATCATGATACTGTAGATCTTGCCCATGATTAGTTAAAAAGTATATCAAAGAACTACACATGTCTTGTATATAAATGATTTTTTTTTTGTAATTTTTTTTTTTTTAGACAATTCATGCATTTAAGTTGTTTTTTTATGTTCAAAATGAGTTTTGATTCTAAAACCACACTTCGGTTTCTAGAATTCAAACAGGGCAATTTTGAAATTTATAAGAGTGTGTATGACATGACGTAAGTCAAATCTATGAATCATGATGTTTTTTTAAGCTTTGAGCTACGGGCCTATGCAAGCAGACGTGCTGCATAGGGCCAAAATTACTCTCATGTAGAGATTGTTGTAATCTTTCCTAATAATAAGTATATTTGATTTCATTAAAAAAAAGTATATTTGATTTTTTTATAGATAAATAGGTATATGTGATGATGATTGATGTTTGTGCTGTGTGGAAAATTCTCTTGAATGAATCTAACTAAATAGAATTTTGTGCTTATACTAACAGGATTGAAGGGTAGCTTATAAGGGTGATTTTAATTTGGACCAATGAAAGTTTAGGTCCAACTTAGACCAATTTTTTTTTTCGAAAATTGTTTTTCTGACATTGAAAACTTCATATACATGTAAATGACCTAATAGCATCCGTCGGTAGTTAACTACCGTTGGCAAAACCGGCAGCAGTTAACTGCCGCCGGAGCCAGCGGTAGTTAACTGTCATTGCTTTTTTCCCCGCAAAACCAGAAAACCCCTACCTCCTATTCACTCATCATCTTACCTCACAATTACCTAAACTCTAAAAATCCCCATTTCAAAAATATTTTCTCAAAATCTTGGTTCCAAATCATTGTTGATCGATTGCTAGGACGTTTCTACACACAATATGCATCAAAGAACGGGTATTGCAAGTTTTAACTCGTTTACATTTGATTGATTTTGCTGTTTTTTTTTGTACTGTCACGAACTTGAACGGCAGTTAACTACCGCTGGGAAGTCAGCGGCTGTTAACTGCCACTGGACACTTAGAAAATTTTGAAAAAATTGCAAATGGCAGTGCTATTGCCTAAATTATTTTTTTTCAATTTTTTTTTCTTTTGTTTTTTTTTGGTTTGTTTATGTTATTATATGATATTAGATGCATGTTTATTAATTAGTTTAGCAATTATATGTCGTTTATTTATAGATATGGTTGAGAATGCGGATGATGATCCAGGTGATCGAAAACCTAGTGTTGTCGATTCCGTTAAGGTTGAAGCTCCCATTAAGGTCGAAGTTTCCATGAAGGTTGAAGTTTCCGTGAAGGTTGAAGCTTCCGTTGAATTTGAGGCTTCATGCGTCAATTCCGATGTGTGGAAGCTTCGTGACAACGAAGTGGACACGACTCATTTCTTTTCGACCCGAGATACATGGAAAGATAAAGACGAATTGCTCGGTTGGGTCCGTCGACAAGCAAATAAGGCTGGATTTACGGTTATCATTAGAAGATCTTATGAAGGTAGAAATGCTATGTTGGAGTTGGTTTGTGAACGGAGCAGCGAGCACAAAGTACCAAATAGAAAAGTGAAGCATGAAGTAACGGGATCAAGAAAATGTGGGTTTTGTTCAAGGTGCGTGGATTTGTCGTCAAGGAAGGCAATGCTTGGAAATTGGCTATTCTTAATGGCGTTCACAACCATGAGATGATGTCGTATGTAGCAGGGCACCTTCTTGCTGGAAGATTAATGGAGGACGACAAGAAGATTGTACATGACTTGACCAATTCTTCGGTGAAACCAAAAAATATTTTGACAAATTTGAAGAAGAAAAGGAAAGAGTCCATGACAAATATCAAGCAAGTCT
>Ga0315913_1004431_pt1 | contig 16999 bp, 10 predicted proteins | sample MpolsnodulesMG_FD_207736 | JGI IMG/M metagenome (GOLD analysis project Ga0315913, IMG submission 207736) | Medicago polymorpha root nodule microbial communities from Los Angeles, California, United States - small nodules | ecosystem: Host-associated > Plants > Roots > Nodule | place: USA... | reverse complement strand
AACTCTGTTTGGTGGAATAGTTTGATAAATGTTAAAAATGGGGCTGGTGGGGGAGGTGGGCGGTGGTTTGATGATAATGTGGGGCGGGAGGTAGGTGATGGTGCCTAAACTTTATTTTGGTGGGATCCTTGGATTGACGGGTTAGTTTTGAAGAATAGTTTCAATCGTCTTTTTGACCTTGCTACTAATAAAATGGCAACGGTGGCTGAAATGTATTCTCTTGGGTGGGGGGTTGAGGGTGTAGCTTGGCAGTGGCGGCGTCGTTTGTTAGCTTGGGAGGAGGAGAAGGTGCAGGAGTGTTGTGATATTTTATCTAATATTGTTTTGCAGCCTACTCATCCTGACAGGTGGATTTGGCACTTACACGCCTCCAGCAGTTATAGTGTCACAAGTGCTTATAACCATATGTTGACATCAACCAGTAACAACTTGGCAGTTAATCACATTGCTGAAATTTGGAACAAGGAAGTGCCCCTGAAAGTCAGTCTCTTTGCTTAGCGCTTGTTACGTGATAGATTGCCAACAACGGACAATCTAATCAAAAGACACATTTTACATCCAAATGCTCAGTTATGCGTGGGTGAATGTGGTACGTTAGAAGATGCAAAGCACTTATTCCTCTCTTGTGATTTTTTTGGCAAGCTTTGGTATGGTATTTCTCACTGGTTTGGTTAGAACATAGTGTTTCCTGAAAACATGTCAGACCGTTTATATCAATTTGGCACCTGTAGCGGTCTTTCAAACAGCAAACACTCAGCTCTTAACCTTATATGGCTATCATTGGGTGTGGGTGATTTGGCTTGAAAGGAATGCTCGGATCTTTCACCAAAAAGAAGCTTCTTTTAATCAATTGCTAGATAAAGTTAAGATTCAGTCTTACTGGTGGCTGAAGGCAAATCGTTCTAGTTTTGTTTTCTCATACCATTCATGGTGGTTGAATCATTTACCTTGCTTGGGAATATTTTTGTAACAGAGCAGCATTCTTTTTTTTTTTTTTGAGCTTGTGTTGGCTCCAAATCTTTGTTATTTCTTGTATTTGCTTTCAGCTGAGGTTTTGGCACTCCTTGTTCTGAAATCTCAAGGCTTTCAATAATATAATCCATTTTAGCTTAAAAAAAAAAAAAAAATCCTCTCAAAAGAAAAATTAGAGAAATTTAAGTTATAAAATTTAAACATTAATCAGTGGAAGTAATGATGTCATTTGAGGAGTACTATATGACACAAAGCTTTTGTCGGTGGTGTAAAACACATTAACGCATTCTTGACTTACAAATTGCCAATTTATGAACTTGTTTTAATTATTTTAATATTAAAGATAAAAGCAAATAAAAAATGCTCCAAATATGAATTCACATAACCGCCGCAACATATGATTTAAGAGTGTTTAAAATCAAACCAATTCAAAAGAAAAACCGTAAATCCATTCAATCCAAATCAAAAATCGCAAAAACTATATTTGATTTGGATGAATTTGGGCCTTTTTTTTACTGAACCAGATGGATTGGTTTGGCTTGCGGTTTTTATTTCAGTAACCAAACGAAACCAAACCACAATAATTAGCTCAAACTCAACCAACCCAACTCAGTCAACCCTAACTCAACCTAGAAAGGAAAGTTTATCTTGTACCCCTACATTTGTACATTCACCCTTACAAATTATTAAAATTGCATAATTTGCCCGGAGATTCCCTTTTCTTTTGTTGATGATTGTCACATGATTGACCACAATGATTCATTTCGTACTTTCATTGGTGATTCAGCTCATCGTGGAATCACTGGCATAGCAAAGTTTTGACTAGTGGAGTATGTTGTCGAAATGCTACATTTTCTAGCGTCCTGGATTTGGTTGTTGTGGTAGATTTCACACATGTTTCCAACCATATTTAACAATATGAAGGATGAAAAAAATGAAGGTTTTTTGTGGAAATGTCATTCCCATATACGACATCACTAATCTTGAGGTGATCAGAAATGACAGTCGACGTAGATGCGACCCGAAGAAGTGTGGTTGTTCTTCAATAGAGTGGGATGGTGTTTCTGCAAAGACCCTTCAAGTGTTGTTTTAAGGAGCTTTTAAGGTTTTTTCTCATAATGAGAGTATGCACTGATTTTTGCAGTGGGATGTTATTGACCATGAGCGTCCTTTCCTTTGTTCTGAAGCTCAACGCAGGTGTATGTGGTATGTAGTGGGACTTATGCGCCTCATTGGACCATTGACTCTTAGACATAACCTTTGACTTTAAAATTGGGCATTGGCCTAGTCCGAAATAAAATAAAAGACATGATCAAACATATATAAGTATCTGTGATTATCAAAAACTCGATCAAACAATAATAAAAACAATAACTTGAAATTCACACTAGTTCATCTAGAAAAAAACCATTTCCAGAGAGAAAGGATGTATGACACGGTTCAAATAATGGACAGACCAAATATGAATATTCACACGATTACAATCTATGATTCTTTAATTGGGTTTATCTTAGAGATGTTGTTAGATTTTGATGTAAGAAACGACGATGGCTAAAACGAGTGTATGTAATTTACCATCTGTAACGTCCCGAATTTTTTATCTAAGACATTACTTCTAGTTCTTTCTTTTTAGAAAAGTAGGACTATTTTTCTTTAACAATAGTCAAGCATAATAAACTCCTAACTAGAACTTAACAAAAATAGTTAAACTAATTTAATTACAAACTAGAATTTCAAGTCGAGTTAACCACAAAACTAATAAACTTCAAAAACCATTTTAAATTGCAATTCAGAAAATCAAAATTTGTTTCCCCGTGTACACGCTTCAAGCAAAACATCAAATACACATCATATCTCCTTTGATACCTAAAATATTGGTTGTAAGGGTTAGTTTTCAACACCCGAAAAATAAAATCAATAATAAATTAAGACATCAAATAAGATTATACAACTATTATGAAGGAATCATGATAAACCATTTCTTTTTCATTTAGAGCTTAGAATATTATTCACTCCAAAGTTTACTATAAAAACAACCACAAACTCAATGTTTTTTTTAATAAGATACAAGACTCAATATTAATGCAAATGCATGAAATGCAACTAGATCATGATCCGGATATCGCCATAATTGACATAACAATATTAAATCGTTCTATTTGGCAAAATGATTTTAATCGTCCCATTTGGCAAAATGATTTTAATCGTCTCATTTGACACATGAATATGTATCTTCCCATTTGGCACATGAATATGTATTGCCCCATTTAGCACATGAATATGTATCGCCCCATTATGACACTATTATGCTATTATATGTCATGTTATGCATGCAATATAATATTTTTTTGGGTTAATATGTCTTTACCCCCTGTAATTTGGGCGAGTTCCGGTTTACCCCTGTAAAAAAAAAGTTTAGATTCCAACCCTGTAATTTAAGATTCTTTCGTTTTAGACCATGAGGCCACAAAATGCTGACGTGGCGCGTTGACTGTGCATATCTGATTATGTGGCACGCTGGCTGTATAATTAATTTTGTTTTTTATTTTTTAAAATAAAAAAATATAAATGAAATTATATTAATTTAAAAATATAAAATAATTTAAAAAATCTTAAAATTAATTTTCGAAAATAAAAAATTTGTAAAAAATATTAAAAATTCTGGAATTTAACTTTTAAAATAAAAAAAAAACAAAATTTGAAATTAAAAAAAATTTCAAATTTTTTTCGAAATAAAAAAAAATTAAATTTTTTTCTACCAAAATTAAAAATCGTGGAATTTTTTTTCATTTTTTAAAATCTGAATATAAATTTTTTTATAATTTAGATTAAAATATAAAATAAGATTTTGAAAATTATATAATCTGAAGAAAAAAAAATTGATTTTATTTTAATTTTCAAAATCTTAATTTCATTTTTTTTTTGAAAATAAATCTGAATTTGTTTCTGATTTTTAGATTTTTTAAAATTTCAAAAAAAAAATATTTATTTTTCTGATTTTTTTTCTATTGTTAAAATTAATTTTCAATTTTTTTTATTTTTAAATTAATATAAATGAAAAACAAAATTAATTATACAGTCAGCGCGCCACATCATCCAACAATGCTGACTCAGTGTGCCACGTCATCGCGTTTGCACAGTCAGATAGCCTCGGGGTCTAAAACGAAAGAATCTTCAAATGAAAGGGTCTATTTTGAATGAATCTAATTTTTTTTTTACATCTTTGTACTTTTATACTCACAAACCACATATCTTACCGATTCCACAAAATTACCAAACTCCTCGTAATTGAAAAAAAATATTCTACAAACATCTAAAAACGAAATCAACAAAGGGTCACTTTAAATCAATAAAATTGTCAAATTCACACATCAACAATCATAATATAAATCAACAAATTACCAATTTCACAAATCATCAATCATACTTATAATTATCAAAATTCACCTATTCTTCAAAATCAATAACAAAAAAAATACTAAATAGCAATTCTTATATTTATTAATAACATTTAATCTCTTCACTCATCCATTGAATCAATAAGCATATCAAATTCAATATCATAACCTATTATTTTCATCTAAATCATCGTCAAGATTAGAGTCCTTACCCTTATGTGATTTTTCTTCCAAGCTACCGACTATAAGCCACAAAACGTTCTCTCACGAAGAAGGATTGAGAGTTTTGGATTAAACCAAAATTGGTAGAAACTAATGCCATGAATTTTTTGATGATTTGAGAAAATTGTTGAGTTGAACGATTACTAGAGGGAGCTGTGATTACTGTTGAAGAGCGAGAGAGAGTGATTTGTGAGAGTTAGGATTTCCATGCTAATAATAATGAAATAAAAGAGAGGGTTCTGAATTTGTGATAGTGTGAGAAAAAGAGAATGTCCATCCGTGCAGCACTACAAGAATCGTGTATATTATTATTCATGTATTGGTAAATTCCTCCTAAAGTTTGTTTATTCCTCCTCCTAAAGTCATAGTACACATTACCACATGACACTACTATTTTGTTTATTTCATGTATTGGTAAAGTCCTAAATTATAGCAACTGCACTAGCCCAACCTCTTTCGTTTTTTTCTTTTTCTCGTGTCATTACCCACATGAATTAGATATATTAGCCATTCTCTTACTAAGTTTGTTTATTAAACATTTAGCCTCAATAATTATTAGCCTCAGTAATTATTGATTTAAAGTAATTTGCTAAGCCAAACAGTAAACACGTAGAAGATTATCTCTACTCATACCCAATGGATTTACTTAAAATAATTTAAATCAAATAAAAAAAACTTAAGGGTTTTAACTAGTTAATTAAAAATAGAGGATCTTACACCGTCGTTTTAAATTATGTTTTTGTCAAGTTCTAACTATTATTATTTTTTGAATCATTCAAAAATATATATTTGGTCCCAATTACATTTATGTCCTTAACTTAATTTTAGGTAACGATTTGATCCTTAATCCTTTTTTCATTGCATTTTTCTCTTTTGGTTCATTCATGTATAAATTTTCAAGCTTCAAATCAATGGTTTATATTTTTTTTATGGTCTCTCAATCTATGGTCTTTTACCTAAGGTTGCATATGAATCTTCGATTTAAAGCATAAAATCCATATACAGATCGATCAAAAGGGTAAAATTGCAAGGGACCTTTACCTATTTTTTTATAATTGAATTCATTAAAGATTTCAAAAATTGGATAATTATGAATAAATAGATAGATTATTTTAAAAATGTAATGATATAAAAATTTTGTTGATACCTATATATTAGTTGTGTTTAAGTGTTCAGTTGGAGAGGTTAGATGTTTATTAAATATTAATTATAAAATTTCATTGTAACAAATATTAATTATAAAATGAGTGATGGTTTATAAACGGTACGAGTTAAAACACTCAAACATCCCCGTAAGCTTAATTTAATTGGTAGGGATATTGCATATTATATGCAGGGGCCGGGGTTCGAACCCCAGACACCCCACTTCTTCACAATTAAATTGTGTGAGCTTTAGCCACCAGGTTACTAAAAAAAAAACACTCAAACAGAAAATATTGTTAGTTACTAATGATAAAAACAAACAATAAAGCCCCCCACCCCATCTCTTTTGACAGCTCATTTGTTGCAATTTACGGTGTTGGGCGACTATTATAGGAAAATAAGGTCTAGTATACATATTATGGCTTGCATATGTTTGAGTGATTTCAAAAGAAACAATTAAACGGTGTTTTAGTCAAAAGGTTGAAACGACGGCTAAGCTGGTTGATAAGGTTAAACTGGTTGATGAAAGTACATAATTTATGTTTAGTGTTCGATCTTAATCATTGGTCGACTAATCATTTTATGTTTATGGGATTAACACCTTAGTTGTTATCTTATTTTGTTCTACCCGTGGATGATCTATTGTAAATAACTGTCATTTTTGTTCTCTTCTTGTGCATTTCCTATGTTGGGAAGATGATTTAGTGTCTTAATATATTCTATTTTGACTTGTTAAAAAAACATCAATTGTGAAGCGTCACATGATCATAACATATTGAAATTGTGTTTATATGTCACAATAAGAATCAAAACACGTGGTGCACCAGTTAAAAAAAAATCGAAACACATGGTGCAAGGCTTAAAAACGCATGCTAAAGTGAATTGGTTTAACGGCTACTTCTGATTTAGTGAACTCTAATGTCAAGCTCATTTGTAAACAAGTGAATGTAATTGCTCATAGTTTAACTAGGTTAAATTCATATTGTGCCAATTTTCATGCATGTATAAATACTTCATCATATATCTCTACTCTTATTATAAATAAAATGTACTAAGTTTATTTATGTAAAAAAAAGGTTAATTACACTTTTAACCCCCTAAGTTTCTCAATATTGTGATTTTGTCCCCCTAAAAACATCTCTTTTCAGGCCCCATAAGTTTACTTTATATTGCAATTTTTGCCCCCCACGTCAATTTTGACCCAGTCAACGGACACATGTGTAAATTATTTTATTTTATTTTTTTATTATTTTTTAATTTAAAAAAATAAAAAAAAATATTTTTGTAATTATAAAAAAATTGTTTTTTTAATTACAAAAATTAAAAAGTTTTTTTTAGTTACAAAAATTTTTAAAAAAATATATATTTACTTTTTAAATTAGAAAATTAAAAAATACAAAAATGCGTCCACGTCAGCGTTGACTGGGTCAAAATTGGGCTAGGGGGCCAAAATTGCAACAGAAAGTAAACTTAGGGGGCCCGAAAAAAGTTGTTTTTTTAGGGGGCCAAAATCACAATTTTGGGAAACTTAGGGGGTCAAAAGTGTAATTAAGCCAAAAAAATAAGTGAATTGGATTAGTAACAATTAATGGAAAGGATCAAGAGAAGACATCACATGTAGGAAAACACTTCACGGATACGTAGTATAATATAGATAAATAATCTTATAATTATAATTAGCTTCACCGAATGAAGAATTGTTAGGAGAACCTAAGTTCAATTTTTTAGGTGAAATAATTTTTTGTTAAACTTTACTTACGTTCGAGTCAATCTTTATATGATCATGGCCTTTTTTCCTGAGAACCGAAGTGTTAACACAAAAAATATATAAATAAAGTTTAATTGTATGCATTGATAGTGTAAATTTATTTTACACATGCATTCAATGTTGTGTTGTCACGTCAATTAACAAATATGACAACTTATGTGTTTTTATGTTCATTAATTGACGTAACAATAGATCATTAGATGCGTGTGTAAATTAATTGTACATCAACAATGCATACTAATTAAATTCATATAATACTGATATTTATGAACACTCTCTTTCCTAACACTCACTTTGTTATTGGATACTGAAATTATGGATACCACACTTTAGAAATTGATTTCACATAAAGTGGTGAGAGTCACGTAAATTTCACTTGATAAGAGAGTGACCGATAGAGAGTATTAGAAAGGGATAATGCTTCTTCTAGCAAATAGTTTATCCCGAGATTATCCCGAGATCATTTCTATTGGCCAGGTACCCATGTTTTCTGCCAAATTCCTATTGTAAGCTGCCACATGCATTGTACACACAACTCTAAATATTGACACATTGGGATTTGGATCCTCTCCATTGAAAATTTTCTCAAGTTTTCTCCATTTTCAATCTCCACCATTAAAATACAACAATCACTTTTCATTATAATTTAATTCTCACTTTCTCTCTCATGATTGATGATTGAGATTCCACATGAGAAAACTTGAGAGAATTTTCAATGGAGAGAATCCTAATCCGACACATTGCTTTCGTGATTTTTCGGGATAGTTCTAATATTTCTCTCGATATCGATATAAATTGGGAGATTTCATTTGATTCATGTCTTAAAACAAACATTAATTCAAAATATGCACTAAGCGGCAAATCGTGCTAACAATTAAGAGAAATTCTTTAGTTACAAAAAGTAACGAGACAATTAATATTCCATCATCAACATTCTTGCTAATTAGTATTATCATAATTAAGGTGCAGGTTATTTCCTTCACCAAGTTCCTGCAGTTGAATATAAGTAGCATCGATGAAAGCTTTTGCTTCTTTTGTCGGTTCATCAATCACTTCTTTGAGGTTGCTCAGTGCCATGCAAAATGCTTCCTATGTACACAAATGAATCATATTATATGTGAACTAGGTTAACACATACAAAAAAAAATTATCCATAACTTTTCATTTAAACGTATATAAGCTCTTCATGATTTTTTTTTTTAAATGATCATTATCCATAAAAATAAGTTGTGACTTGTGACATGCTGAATCATAGTATATTTTTTTACAGTATCAAACTGACTCATAGTTTTTTTTTTTTTTTGACAAAAACTGACTCATAGTTTAAAATATGTTGTAACGTTTGCTAAAAAAAAAAAATTGTTGTAACGTATGGTTTTGCATGTGAGTTGAGGATTCGGTGTGTAACTAAAACTAGTCATTATGGCTACGTAAATTGAAAGTTTTGAAGTATTGCAATAAATATATAATTTTAACCATAAAAATTGTTACTTGGTAATTAATTTTGATGTTTTGGCTCCGTAAAGAATTTATATATCTATTTTACACACACAAAAAATGTTCCACAATTAATCGTTATGATATAACCGATAATACATATAACTTCACCATTGAGTGAACAAATTTGAATAGAAGAAAGCTTTTAAAATCAAAACAAGTAAAATCTTTTTAGAGATCAAATTATTCAACTATGACCATTAATTAATGTATGTAATACCATGAAGTGATCAAGCTCTGAATTGTTTGGACTAGTCGTTGTTTTGGACTTTGTGTTGACCAATTTCTTCCATGCATCACTTGTTATATCAAACTCCCCTGCATCCTCAGATCCGACCTAAGAAGTAAAGGCATGAAGATAAATAATTAATTTCATTCCATACATGTTGGATATATCCTTTGATTAATCCATTTTTCTTTTGCAAAAAAGAAATATTACACGTAGCTCTAGTAAAATATCAAGTTAATTTACTCTCTCTTGAAAAATAATTTAAAGTGAAAGCAAGATCAAAATACATTGGAAATTAGACTTCTTTTTTTTTTTATCTATTTTCTATTGAAATTGTTTTCTACCCTTTTGTTGTCTTGTTTACACTTTTTTTTGTAGGGATTGTTTACCCTTTTCGTGTATATATTAATATGTAATATTGTATGTATTCCTCATAGTGACCGTGGTCCTAAGAAATCTTTCCATAATTATACACTATAGTATTCTTTATACAAAGTTTTATTTAAAAAATAGTAAAAGAGTGAGAGCAAAAATTGGAAAAATATATGTCGAGAGATGTCAATCTCTTAAATAAATTTAAGAATGATATTTTGATTTAAAAATAAAACTAAACAAAAATAAAATTAATTACCTTCAAACAATTGATGTGAGACTCAATCAATACTTCAAACAAAGGATGGCTTGCAATAATCTTCTTAAGAACATCTTCATTTTCACTTTCTTTTCCAACATCACTTCCCTTTCCAATTTCTTTACCCTCCATCTCTCCCTCTATCTATCACAATCCAAACCCTCTATGTTTTTATACAAATGTAGCAACCGAATCAAAGACTTTGGCACAAACAAACAAGCACTGTGTACATATATAGAAATTTTTTCATCCAAAATAAAAGAAGTTATTGTATTATGGTTATTAACCAATTGGTACTAAGTGTAAGTGATGAAACGTGGTTATCAAGAAGTACTCTTTGAAGTTATTTAACTTTTAGAGGTAAAAATCAGTATGAATACAAGTGAATGTATGAGAAAAAGAATAAAAGGTTAAAACTATGTGGGCTTCACCTGTTTCCCTTTTTTGGTCTTGAAAGCAACTTGTCCAAGTTTTTATGATATGATTAAAGTATGTTTCAGGTCTTTGTTACCTGTACCATATTTTTGGACATATTCTATATTCCCCCCTATCTTAGGCAACTTTTCATTTCCTTTGACAAATTTTTCTGACTACACTGTTCACCAGTGGAACTCCTCACTTTGTTGCATCATTTTCCTTACGAGGTAAAACAGCTAGTTACACCAACTTTGATAGTAAAGATCAATTTATTTTTTTGAATAAATAAAGATCAATTTATTAAAAGTGAGATGATAAAAGCATTATCTTTGACAGTTTCATGTTGGATAGAAAATGAGGGTGTTGAACAATATATAATTGAGATAATTTGTATATCAAATGTTTTAAGGTTTTTGGCAAAAATGTTGTGTTTAAATCACTTTTTTTTTTGCTGTTTTTAACCTAATGTGACAATCACCTAATGTTTTTCGCTCTTGTTAAGTCCCAACAATAATATCATATCCTAGCTCGGCTAGATAGGAGAGTTGGAGTGCATTCTAATGTTCGAAGTCTCACATTTGAGGAATCGAGAGATTGTTGGTGTATCAAGTATTTGTAAGTCTCACCTAATTATATTAGATGAAATATATATAGATGTTGATAAACATATAAATAAGGGCCTCCATAAACTAAACCTTACAAATTTCAGTGAAGATGTGGTGTTCAAACTATTTTTATAATATGTTTTTAGTCTAATATGATGATCTCCTTGTGTTTTAGGTTCCCCTCCAGTCTCTGTTGCGCAAGTGATGCAATCTAACCAAATCATTATGCATTTAAATCAGATATATTTGAGACGTATACCAATGTCAAGAATCAAATCCGGCATGAAATAGATAGTAGAGCATGAATCTTAATTAAACATACAATGGAAATGATTGATCCCTATATATCCAAAACGAACTGCATATGTCAATAAAGGTCTAAATAAATTTTAGTATTTTGAATGATTAATATTTGGCTTTCAACTGGAGGCTAGAGATGCATGGATTTACACAAAAAATATATATTTTTAATAGGGTTAATTATTGAAATTGACCCTATAATATATGCGAAGTCTGAAAAATGACCCTGTAAAATAGAAAACACATAATCTAATCTTGTAATTTGAGATTCTTATTATTTTTGACCCTGTAATATAGTTGAAATACAAAAAAGCTACTTAGAGGTTGAATTTTTTTCATGATTTTTTTCGGACATTTTGAAAACGTTAAAATATAACATTACACAAAAAATTAAAAAATTTCAAATAAGGATGGAATAATTATGAATTTTTAAAGTGCCTAAAACTCAAAAAACAAAATAATGAAAACCCCAACCTAAAAATCGAATTTTGAGCTGATTGTTTAAAGAGACGTCTATAGAAATACATAAAAAGGATTTGCAAAATTTCGTAGCATTTCAAAGATGTTTCGATTTTTTTTATTTTTCAAAAAAAAACATGCGAAAATGCAATTTTGTTCTGAGTAAGCGTATACTCACGGGTCAAATTTCATTCTCTAATTTTGTAGGCATGGTTAGAACATCATAAGAACTTTCACCACGTAATTTTGGAGTTTTTAAACAAGATACAAATTAATTATGAATTGTTTAAGAAATTAATATTTATGGGGAATAAAAATTCATAATAAATCCATCCTTGGTCGGAAAAACCTATATTTTTGTATAAAACCATGTTTTCACATCCTAAAGATGCCTGAAAAAAATTATGAAAAAATTCAATCTTTAGATCACTTTTTGGGACCACATGTATATTATATGGTCAAAAATAAGAAGAATCTCAAATTACAAGGTATTTTTTTTTTTTGAGAGATCAAATTACAAGATTAGAATATCTATTTTTTATTTTACAAAGTCATTTTTCAGACATCGCGTATTTTACATGGTCAATTTAAATAATTAACCCTTTTTAATAATAAGTGTTGTGAAAGTGACTCAAAATTGAAGAAATTGGAATTCTGGAAGCAGAAAATCGGTGGCCGATTTTCAGGGCTTGGTGGCCGAATTTGCACTATGTTTTTTGGCCTTTGGTTCGACATTTATCGGTGGCCGAATGGTGCAATTCGGTGGCCGATTTTGACAGCAGGAAATAAAACATAAACATATTTTCGGGCCTAGACTTGTTCCAATTTTATGAGGGATACTTTTACTATAAATATAGGCTTTGTATCAGAGCAAACCTTGAGATAGAGGGGGCTGAAACAAGGGTTTCAAAATGCAACAACAAAACTAGGGTTTGTATATAGTTTGTCTCTTGGCAACAAACACTAGGGTTTGGGGGTTGATTCACCTTGGGAAACACTATTAGGATTGAGTTTCTTGATCACGGGAAGAGATTGGGGTCTTGGGTAGAATTAGGCGGGAGACTTATTCTTGTAACCCATTGATATCTCTTTTGTAAAGTTACTCATCATATAGTGAGACGGATGGCTGCTCTCTCCCCCAGACAAGGTCAATTTTGGACCGAACTGGGTAAACAAATTCTTTTGTGTTCTCTCTTTCTTTTCTCTCGTTGTTTTCTACTTTTGGTTTGTGATTATAACTTTCATACACTTTATTTTGGTTGCTCGGTTATCACTTGCTCCACACATCAATTTATTATTGGTGTGATTTTTCATCGAATTCACAACAATTGGCGCCCACCGTGGGGCAAGGATCAAAGGATAATCAAGTACCCTGTGTTGAAGAGGTTAATCAAGTACCCTGTGTTGAAGAGGTTATGGTGAATGCTTGTGGAACTACCTAAAATTTCTAGTGTAGTTGGACTGCAAGGACCTTCGAGAAGGCGGAAGACATTCTGATGACTGAAGGGGTTAAGGTGTGTACTTGTGGATTACCTTAAAAGCCAAGGGTGATTGGGCACAAGTAGATCTTCAAGGAAGCGGGAGATGTTCCGTATTGAAGAGGTTATGGTATAGTCTTGTAGAACTACCTGAAAATCCTAGTGTAGTTTGGATACCAGGATCTTCGAGAAGGCGGAAGACATTCTGATGGCTGAAGAGGTTAAGGTGTGTACTTGTGGAGCTACCTAAAATTCCTAGCGTAGTGGAAAGCAAGAATCTTCAAAAGGCGGAAAGCATTCCAATGGTTGAAGAGGTGAGGTGCAAACTTGTGGAGCTACTTGGTGTAGTGGGAAGCGATGGAAAGAGCAGCAAGGTGTTGATGTTAAATTGGCATCATCACTAATTTAGAGTCAAGGTGGAGATTGTTGTGAAAGTGACTGAAAATTGAAGAAATTGGAATTCTAGAAGCAGAAAATCGATGGCCGATTTTTAGGGCTCAGTGGCCGAATTTCCACTCTGTTTTTTGGCCTTTGGTTTGACATTTATCGGTGGCCGAATGGTGCAATTCGGTGACTAATTTTGACAGCAGGGAATAAAACAGAAACGTATTTTCGGACCTAGATTTGTTCCAATTTTATGAGCGATACTTTTACTATAAATATAGGCTTTGTATCAGAGCAAGCCTTGAGATAGAGGGGGCTAAGACAAGGGTTTAGAAAGGCAACAACAATACTAGGGTTTGTATAGAGTTTTTCTCTTGGCAACAAACACTAGGGTTTGAGGGTTGATTCACCTTGGGAAACACTATTAGGATTGAGTCTCTTGGTCACGGGAAGAGATTGGGGTCTTGGGTAGAATTAGACGGGAGACTTATTCTTGTAACCCATTGATATCTCTTTTGTAAAGTTACTCATCATATAGTGAAATGGAGGGCTGATCTCTCCCCCAGACTAGGTCAGTTTTGGACCGAACTGGGTAAACAAATTCTTTTGTGTTCTCTCTTTCTTTTCTCTCGTTGTTTTCTACTTTTGGTTTGTGATTATAACTTCCATACACTTTGTTTTGGTTGCTTGATTATCACTTGCTCCACACATCAGGTTAGTATTGGTGTGATTTTTCATTGAATTCACAACAATAAGTTCTTGTGAACAATTTTTGTTTACAATATTTTGTTCATTTGTTTGTGTCCATCACATTATAACAACAATTTGCTCTTTCAAAAAAAAAATAACAATTTGCTTCCCATTATAATTTACCTAATAAATTAATTTTTCAAGAATGATGTAAATTATACCCATGTGATTTCTTATATCAAAACTCTATCATAGAGATGGTTCATTTGGAGGGAGGAAGGAAGTTCGTGTTCGACTTGTATTTTTTACACAAATATGTTGGAATTGGCCGATATTTATAAAAAAAATAAAATAGAATTGTTAAAAGAATCACGTCCAAGTCACATATGTTGGTCCATCCCTTAGCATGAACAAACTCAATGACGAATATATCAGTGTCCCCCCATAGCCATATTCTAGTTAACTTGCTTGATGGAAGGAAGAGGAGGAGGATGACATTTCGCTTCAAAATGCTTGAGAACGTCAAGCAAGGAGGATAATAAATTTATCTACTTTAGGATTAAGGGGCATTGAAGAGATAAATGAGATGCAATTTGGTAATTTTAACTACATATACCACAACAAAATACAATAGTGAACCCGCTTTTGATGAGAATGTCATATTTGGCAATTGCACTCCATGGAACCAAAGATTCAGTAGGAGCAATAAAGGAATTACATATAGTTTTTCCCTGGCTCTTGTGAGGAGTAGTTTGAATACCACATTTATATGAATCTTTGAAGAACAATTTCCCAAAAGCAAAGGCACACCATGTCAAAATATCAATATATGTAATTCCATGATAATGTGTTCTGATGTGTGGTAGAGCCACACACATCAGAATATCAATATCATTGAACCCTCCTTTAATGAGATTAAATTCCACATTTTTATTTTGGTAATAAAAATTCCACATTTATATGCATCTTTGAAGAACAATTTCCAAAAATTAGAGCCACAACACGTTTATATGCATCTTTGAGGCCTCTTTTTAATGAGATTGTCAAATTTGGTAATTGCATTGTGCATGAGTCTCCAAGGAACTAAAGATTCAGCAGGAGCAGTAAAGAAAGCATAGATAGCTTTTGCCTAGATCTTGTTAGAAAGAAGTTTGAATACCACGTTTATATGCATCTTTAAAGAACAATTCCCCAAAATTAGAGTTATAACACATTTATATGCATCTTTGAACCCTCTTTTAATGAGATTGTCATATTTTCCCATTCCTATCCATTCTGGTATCCACTTCTCATCTCCATCCATGCAGTGGATAATTTTTTTTAATGAAAAAAAGTATTTTTCAGTTGCGAAAGCAATATTGTAATGCATTATCTAGCAAAAAGATGATGTTTATTGATGGCTATGGTGACGAAGAAGAGAGACCGAGATTGTGAGATATGGACAAAGAAGATAGAGAACTCAGGTAAGAATTTATATAAGAATTTATACCATAAAAAGAATTTCTCTCATTAATTTTATAAAATCAAATGTGCAAATGTATTTGAGATTAAATATCGAATGTTTTTTTTCTTCACATGCATATAGATATATTTTTTATAGTGTTAAAAATAAAATAAAAAATCTGTCATACTTTTTAAATATAAATACACGTAAAGAACAACTTTAATGTGTAGATGTTAAAAAGACTTTCATTTTTCTAATATATATTAGCATTAGTGTTTATAAGCTCGAGTATTTTGCTCAATGATAAGACCCTCTAAAGAACATTAAAACACCCTCAGAAAACCTCCATTTTTTTTGGATTTTATAATCCAAATATAGTGTGCGAGAAAAGAGTATGGTATGAAAAGAAACAGCCGTTGTTTTATTTATAGGGGTATATAGCTGTTATTATTTTATCATTTTAGCATTGTTAAAAATTTGTATAAAAATTTATTATATAAAATCTTGTCCCGCAAGTCAAAATTTCTAGATCCATCCCTGCCCATTGCCCATCATGTACCCGTGTTTTAAGATCGGGGAAAACCCAAACCAAGTCAAAACAAAAATCCTGTCAATTTGAGTTTGGTTCGGATGGATATCCACATGTATTAGTTTTGTTGTCATGCCTACTTATATTTGTAAAGTTATGGAAGTCACCAAAGTTTATGTCCCCCTTAAGAAACCACCTTGTTATAAGATTATTCACATTAGTCCAAATTAAAAACTTAACACATAGTTTTATTTGGAAAACACCTTCCATACTTCTCATGAGCTCCAAAAACGCATTGAAGTTGTCAATCATACACCAAAGACAACCAAATATGTCTTGCATGGAATTAAGAATCATTTAAATATTTCTTCTTCCCACATATGAAGTACTAGCGTTTTCAGCTTTCCCATAAGACAACTTGTGTGATCCAGCTTCAAGGGTAAGAGTTGTTGATTGATTGAATTCTACCCCTTTTAACTCCTTTGCCATGGACAATGTTATCAAGTTGATGCTAGATCCAAAATTACATAAAGATACTTCAAAAGGTATTTTATCAATTAAGAAAGGTATATAAAAACACCCAAAGTCTATCTTCTTCTCATGGAGTTGTTGTCAAAGAGTCTAACTTTTTTACATACAAAAAATGTCATGAATGAGAGTGAAAAATGAAGGTGTAAAAAGTTAAATGACAAAAGGGAAAAAACTGACATTTTAAGTTGTTTCCAGGGGTAGAGGTAGAAATGTAGGGGTACAAAATAAATTTTTCCCTGATGTGGATTGTAAAAATATATGGACTTAATAGAGAAAGAAGCTAAAGTGATTCTTCTATGCAA
>Ga0315913_1004430_pt1 | contig 16999 bp, 8 predicted proteins | sample MpolsnodulesMG_FD_207736 | JGI IMG/M metagenome (GOLD analysis project Ga0315913, IMG submission 207736) | Medicago polymorpha root nodule microbial communities from Los Angeles, California, United States - small nodules | ecosystem: Host-associated > Plants > Roots > Nodule | place: USA... | reverse complement strand
ATGAGCTTTTATATGGTCTGTTCTGTCTGAACTCGCCTCCCAAGTAGAAACGCTCGCCATGGCGAGTAGTGGTTTCTTCACCAGTGGGTTTGTGCCACGTCAGCTCTGAGGGTTAGACCGCCTTACTTGCGTAACTTCACTCGCCATGGCGAGTAAACTGGTAAACTTACTCGCCTCGCAAGTAAACTTACTCTCCATGGCGAGTAAACTGGAAAACTTACTCGCCTCGCAAGTAAACTTACTCGTCTCGCAAGTAAACATGTATTTCTGCCTATTTTGTTCTGGTCTTCGAAAAGTTGTCCTTTGCATTTCTTTATGTTTTCTTGCTTCTAAAGTGTCCAGGCGTGTATTTTCCTACAAAGAGTTGGCATTAGATGTGAAAAGCATAATTGAGTGATTCTTCAGTATTTGTGAGCTTTTTGCAGGATAACTTGCAAACCAAGTAATCAAAGTGCCTCAAATATACAGTCTATTTAACTCCTTTTTGACACTTATCACATATTTCTTCTAGTAGCCGTCATAGCCCCGGTAAACAATTTACTTTTCTCAAAATTTACCATTTGACCGGAGGTGTCTGAATATATTTGAAAAATGTTGAGCAGACATTTTATATTTTTCGTTGAGCCAACACAACAAATGAACACATCGCGGCATAAAGAATATGAGTCGGGAGGGAGATACCTCAACAGTAAGACATATGCTGCAAACAATTATTAATCCGCTCCAATTCCAGATAGCGACTTAAACATTCTTCTGCCAGACAAAATAATAACGGGGAGAGAGGGTCCCCTTGGCGCACGCCTCTAGTACAAGAGAAGTATCCCACAACTTTACCATTAACTAGAATAGAGAGATGTGCTGATCGCAAAATAGATAAAATCCAGTCACAGAAAATGTTGTTGAAACCAAACTGCTTTAAGACCGCCAATAAAAAGATCCAATCAAGAGTGTCGAAAGTTTTGCAGATATCCACCTTGATGGCAAGATTACCACCAAATTGCGTCTTTGTTAACAAATTAATCACCTCCGAAGCAATAATAACACAATCCGAAATATTGCGGTTTCGAACAAAACCCCTTTGCTGAGGAGAAATGATTCGCATACCAATCAGCGTGAGTCTGTCAGCCAAAATTTTTGTAATGACTTTGAACTGAAAATTGGCCAAAGCAATAGGTCTAAAGTCCCCCATGGAGGCAACACCCGGGACTTTTGGACTTAGCACCAAAATGTTAGCATTAATATTTGGAATCAAAATACCTGTGCAAAAAAACTCTTGGACCGAACTGACAACATCCACACCAACAATGTCCCAGAAATGCTGAAAAAAATGACCCCCAAAGCCGTCAGGACCCGGTGCGCCATCTGCATTCATATCAAACATCACATTTTTAATTTCATCAAAAAGCGGCATAGAAATTAACGTGGCATTTTCCTCCGTCGAGACCAATGTCGGGATAACTTTTGCAACCAAGCCATTGTCGACACAATTGTTCACACCACCAAAAATATTCTGAAAGTATGTAAGCGCGTGCTCCTCAATCTCCGTAGGTTCCGTGATGCGGACATTGCCATCGTGAAGTATAGCAATCGGCTTGGAGGCAGATTTAATGCGAGCAACCCGATGGAAATAAGCTGTATTCACATAAAACTTTGATTTCTTGCTTTTTCTCTCCAAAATTGATCCTGAAAATTCACAGCTCTTGTCAAAGTTAATTGTGCTTCCAACTCTAATGTGTGAAGATCATAATCCAAGCCAAAAACATCAATCAAATTCTGAATTCTAGTAACCTCATTAGCCGCCAACTTTACTTGCCTCTGAACATTACCAAAAACCGCTTTATTCCAAACCTTGAAGGCATTCTTGACATTGAGAAGTTTGGATTGAAGCTTGTGCATACCTGATCCAATAACCGGTTTTTGCTAAGATGACAAAACCAAGGGACGACATTCATCATGAGATGTCCAAGTCTTAAAATTTTTAAAAGAGGCAGCCCTACGAACAACTGAAATATCCATATGGAGCAGCAAATGGTGGTGGTCTAACTGTGTTCTCAATAAAGTCGTGCAAAAAGTACCACCCCAACAATCAAGCCAAGCTTCATTACAAATGGCACGGTCAAGGCGCAAAAAAACTGAATCCGTATCTAATCTGCCATTGTTCCAAGTATATTGCACCCCATTTGTATTCAGATGAAGTAACAAATTGACATTCGACCAAGAGAGAAAATCGTTACAAGATAAAGATTAAGGCAGACGCCGACCCCTCTTCTCATGTGCCCCTAGAACCGCATTAAAATCCCCCACAAAAATCCAAGGAGCAACAAAAGTATTTTGCAACATAGTCAAATCAGCCCATAATGGACTACGTAAAATATATGATGTACTCGCATAAACTCCAGCAATATAGGTTTTAGTGCCCTTGTAAACATGTTCCAGCACTAGACACTGAGAAGATGCAAAAATAACTGTAAAATCACAGAGGCTCCCTTTTATTCAAACAGTATTTAGTAATTCGAATATTGTTCAAAAACCAGCTTGGGATTGAATCATACAAAACCATAGGTTCAACAATAAATACTAAAGAAGGAGTATTTAAATGACACATATCTCTAAATGCTATCCGGGAATCATTGTTACCGATCCCCCTAATGTTCCAAAAAATAATCTTCATTTAGAGGTTGGAATATGACCCTGTGAACGGGTTTTGGTTTGAAAATCTACCTTTTGCTTATTAAATTTTTTCGTTTGAGACTTGGAAATCACGGGGGTAAAAGGCATCTCTGTGGCAGCCGCCTTTTCTAACCATGTTTGCATAAAATCCATCTCATTCCGTAAAGTAGGGTCAATATTTGCATTAGGATCTGCCGCTATAGAGGAGACATCTAAAGTCTGGACCGGCGTTAAAATTGGTTCAAAATTAATAATTTAAGTACGAACAATTTCATCTGTAACATTATCGAGTTGCATACTTAAAGAGTTTTGAGACAAAGCAGTGTTATTTACCGTGTCTGAAGGAATATCACTTGGCTGCTCCAAATTCTCTTCAACATCAAAATGTTGTGCATTTGAATTATCTACCTCAAGGATCTCTTGTTGAACGTGATCAACGTCCTGGTGCTTCTCTGCCGTGAGAGAAATGTCCTGCTGAATGGGGACAGGGGCAGGGACAGTCGTGGCTATATGATGTAGTGGTGGAGATGGAGTCACCTCTGATGTCGGTTCTGGTGGTGGAGGAACATGTGTTTGTCGGTTCTGGAGGCGGAGGCACCTCTGATGTCGGCGTTGCTTGTTGAGGGCGAGCGAAAGCAAGAGATGACCCTATGCCGGAAGGGTTTTCAGTAACAGGAATCCATGTCTGCTTCTTTGTAGGTTCTGGTTTCTTTCCTTGTGCAACTGCTTGTTTGTGAGCGTTATTGTCCTGACGGGGATAAAGCCATCTGTAAGCTGTGACATCATGGCCAATGTTCTGGCAGTGTGAACAAAAGTCTGGGAGCCACTCATAGGCCACCTCGACATTAAAGGAATATCCTTCCCTTTCCACCGTAATTTCATGAAACATCTTGCGGGAAAAATCCATATCGACTAATATGCCAGCATAGTGTCCATAAAGTCTCTTGGTCGTTGCATTTTTGATAATTAGCGGTGTTCCCACGACGCTAGCAATTTCTCTTAGCGTCCTATCCATCCAGTACTCTTGTGGCAATTCCATCAAACGAATCCACACTTGAGCATGAGTATTCCTTTCCTTATTCATGTTAAAATCTTTGGTCCATTCGAATAATCTTAGAATCCCCGGCTTGAGATTGACGGTTCTTGAGGCCCATACCATGTGCAAATCTATGACACTTGAAAAGATGAATTCAAAATATCCACTCCCTAGAGGTCTCATACTCCATTCACCAGTTGTCTTCCACTGTTTTTGTAATTTTAGGTGAATATCCTTGGTGGTGTAGGGCTTGTCTCCCTTGTTTAATACCAGTCGACCCCGAAGGTTATGCTTGCAAATCTCCAGACCTTTTTCATAAATTTGCTGCGTAATTGTGATGCTAACAGACTCCCCTCTAATTAAAGGTTTGGGCATATTATCATTAGAGGAGGTCTTTGGTGTGGTTGCTAGTGCTTGCGCGAAAGAGATACATTGCACAATTTTGGGAGGTGGAGCAACCACCATTGCTGCTGAGATTGGTGAAGTTGAAGGAGTGGACAACTCAGCCTGCCAGTCAAATGGCATGGCTGCAGCCGTGAGAGAGAGAAAAGCAGAAAACGCAGGCTGAAAGTTACTGAAACTAGGGTTCGAAATTATGGGCAACACGTGTTTCAGCCTTTGTAACGCCGTGAAGCATTAACGCGGCTGCGAGACACCCAAATTTATCAATCCCTACAATCAGCAAGCAGAAAGACGGTGGAGGAATCAACCTTGATGGTGGTTCCGATCAGGCTAGCGGAAACCCTAGCAGAGATCGCGATCGCATGCCATCCTTCTAAAAAACTTGTTTCAAAATAAAACTTTTCCAAATTTTTTCTTTTAAAAAAAAATAATTTGAAAAAATAAATTTTATTTTCTAGAATATTTAATTTTTTTTTTTAGAAAAAAAGTTTGAGTTCAAAAAAATATTTTTTTTACCAGAATATTTAATTTTTTTACAATTTTTTTTATAATAATAGAAATTTATCTTATTTTGCTGAATTTTTTTTTAGAAAAAGTAAACAAAAATTTTTTATTTAAAAATAATAATTGAACTTATTTTAATTTCACATTTATTTTTCTAATTTAAGAAATATATTTTCCAATTTTTTTTTTGATAATTAAGTTCCTGAGTTTTTTATTATATTAGAAAATATAATCTGATTTTTTTCTTTTTCTTTATTTTCAAAAATTAATTTTCAGATTTTTTAATTATAATTGACCTGTAATATGTTTTTTACGCATGTCATCCAAAAAATTATTGAAAAATAAAAAGAAATATCCACATCAGCGCTACGTAGGAGATTCTACTGAGTCATAGGGGTCTGGGGGGCAATTGTAGAGAATCTTTAGTTTACAAGGACGGAATCTAAAAAAAGTAGTTTACGGGTGGCAAAACCAAAAGTGATATATATTGTAGGGAGTAAAACACTATTAACCTTTATAATAATGAGATTACACTATAACATGATAACAGATAATGTCGTAAATTGTCATTCTCTTTCATTCATTTATAAAAAAATTCATTGTCATTCTCTTTTATTCATTTATAAAAAATTTCTTTATCATTGTAAAATGGATAATAGTCAGTTTGCTTTTTGAATATATAACGAATAGCCAATATATCAAAATTTTAAAATTATTTCAGTCAAATTAGTATTTAAAGTTAAAATATTTCGTTAATTGTCGATAAATTTCGATATACTTGTTTCACGTGGCATGACAAGAATGTCTTTTTGACAGCACACAACAAACAAAAAACATGCTTTTGGGATTGATAAAGTAGTTTGTTTTGTTTTGTACTTACCTCACTAACCATACCTTTTTCCCTTTATCCTACCATACAATCACTTTCTGAGTTTCTTCATCTTCATTCCAAAGAGAAAACCCATTTTCACACTAACCCATTTTTTCTTCTAAAGTTTCCACCTTTTCACCATATCATCAACATGCAACCCAAAACTGAACCTGGGTCACCACCAGGTTTACATTCCACAAACCCTAACAACTTTGAAAAAAAGAGTATTCATGAGCTTGTTATGGTACTGCGTGGAACGTGTCAATGGGAAACTTTTGATAGTGTTGAAGCTGTTTTGGAGAATAGGTATATGAGACTCAGAGAGGAGAATCAAAAGTTGCAACAAAGCTTTGAAATGGAGAGATTAAAGCTTAGAGAGGAGTTTCACTTGGAGAGACTTTCAAGGGTATATGCTGAGTCCGAGTTTAAGAAAAGAGAGGAAATTTGTGAGAAAGGTAAAAAAGTAAAAGAAAGTTATGAAGCTCTTTTGAAAGAAGTTAAGGTAAATAGATTAGCTGATAGAAAAACTTATGAAGAGTTACAAAAGAAGAACAATGAATTGGAGGTTGAGATTAAGAATTTGAAGGAGAAATGTGTTGATGGTAGCAATGAAGTTGATGTGTTAAGAACAAAGATTGTTGAATTAGAGGATGAAGTTTTAGAGTTAAAGAAGATTAAGAAAAAATGGGAGGAAGATGACATTGAATTGGGTGTATTTAGAAAAATGACTGGTGAATTAGAGAGTAAAGTTTTGGAGTTGACAAAGTCAAAGGAAAAGTGGCTAGATGATAAAATTGCTTTGGATGGACTTAAGGTTAAAAATGATGAATTGAAGGAAACAGCAAAGAAGAATTTGGTAATGATGAGTGACTTGAGGAATGAAAGCAGGAAATTGGCAGAGGAGAAGCGCGAAGCCGAGACATTACTTGAGGCTTTGAAGAGGAAGTTTATTCGACTGCGTGAAAGAGTATCAACGTTGGAGGAAGATCTCATTCTTTTGTCAGGCTTAGATGCCTCTATTGGTGGCAACATTGAGGGGGAGCCTTCTGCTGATCCAATGGTTCCTAGTTCTGAAGAGAGCGAGGAAGAGCGTGTTCCTGTGGTTGATCCTTTTGAAGACAACGAGGACGAGAATGCTGGTGAAGATGAGTTCACAAATGACATTGTTGAAGAGGCTGCTCCTTTACCAATAAATCAAGATGATCATTACGCTCTTGGAGTTGCTGCTAGTACTCAGCCACCAAGCAAAGGAAGCAAGGATGCTCAAGGTTCATCATCAGGTATATGGAAATGATGCATGCATCTCTTATTCCTATATAGATATGCATTTCTGAATATTACTTTATAAGTATTGAATTCAATATGTGTGATTGGATAAATGTTTGGTCCAGTATGTTCAACTAGTGATTGAGACTTTGTCAAAAACAAAACTAGTGATTGAAACAGATCACATTGAAATACCATTAGCTAGTCATCATAATTTGCAATTAGAGTCTGACATAACTAGCACATACTCAATTAGCACCAGGATGTTGGTCCTCTCTGGATATTATATAATTTAGTTAACTTAGATAAACTCGATTAGCACCGGGATATTATGGTAATTTGGTCCTCTCTGGATGGAAGTTGAATTGTGACTTTTGATGTTTCTTCCTTCCTCTCTAAGGTTCATCTTTATTCCATGTTACCTAGCCCAAGCAAGCTCTTGGCTCTCTTATAGCTGGATCTGATTTTCCTAAGGAAATGTAAGTAGCATTGACGGGAACTGTGGAAGCTCAAACAAATCTTACTTAGAACTTAGAATGAGATGTGTTATATATAGTAGCTATTTTCTGTTTCTGTTCTTTTTTTATCTTTTGAAACCATTTATTATTTGTACTTTGAAGCTTGTTTAGAATACAATAGAATGTTCTTCTGTTTTGCACTTCCTCTTGTAGAGATATACTCCAACACTTGATATGGGATAATTGAGTAATTCTAAACATGCATTATTTCTTCATATTATATGTTCCTTGAGACAGTTTTTTAGAACATTTTCTGCAGGTGAAGAGTGTTTGATGGTATACGCTAGAAAGCCCAGGAAAACGGTTGAGATGTCAGGGTCTTGTGGAGGTTAGTTATTCAGTAGCATGCAGAAGGCGTAGTGGAATAGCATAGTTATTAAGAGGAGGTTTATTAGAGAATAGAAGATGTGAATGATTATTCACTTGTTCACAAAAAGAAATTAGTGAAAATGTTTTTGGATCATCTGTTGAGGTTTGGTAGCCTAAAGTGGATAAACTTTTAGCCTTAAGTGTCTACTTTTGATTTCTTCTCTTTCATATCGTTGATCTATTCAAAAAATGGATAAACTTTTAGCCTAGGTAAACATGATTTTTATCCTAAAGTGGATAAACTTTTTGGTCTCTTCAAATATTTAGCCTAAAGTGGATAAACTTTTAGCCTTAGGGAAGTTTTCTTTCCAAAAAACAAAAATGAAAAACAAACAAAATCAGGTAAGAAAACTCATTTTGTTTTTCCTAGGTAAACATGATTACAAAGTGCCTGCTGTATATATTATCTGATATTCTGAATTTGATGAATCATATATAGTCAATTACTTGAAGATCCAGTGGCTGGATTTTCCTTGAAATGCTGAGGCTACTAGAAATGTTTTCCTTGAAATAAAGAATCTACCATACCTTATTTTTCAAGTTTTTGTTCGAGTATTATTATGTTTAGCAAATGTTATGCTATGTAAGCTTAAACATGTCTCTTTTTGGATCAGCAGGTGGAAGAGTGAAATTGGAAAATGAGATTGAGATCATAAACCTTGATGACGACGGCGATGATGATCAATCTATGTCTCAACGAGTACATGAAAAGAAAGCTAGTTTTGGAATCACTGTGAAGATTGAAGAGCCAAGTTCATCAGTGGCACTAACAACACGACAAAAAAGCAAATTTGCCAGTGCAGTTGACACGGTTAAAAGAAAATTTTCTTTCAGCGACAGTGAAACCTCCACTTCTACTTCCACTTCTAGTTCCTCTGATGGTTCATCTCTCGATAATCTTACAATAAGGTCTGATGCAAAAAAGAAAAAGATATAGCCCGACAGTGCAGGATTGAACTAGTATTATCTAAGGTAAATGGGCTATAACGTTATAGTATCCTTTTGTTAGGTTTTAATGAACAATTAACTCATGTTAGTTATTAGTTTTAAAAGTATGTACAAATATTAGATTGTATATTATGGACATGGGGGCCATGGTACATTTGTATCTAGGCCTACTTTATTTAACTAAAAGTTCACTTGCTATCTATTATGTTTGTTTGATCATGCGTATAGTGTATATGTCATGAATGCAGCCATGAGTTATATATGCATGTATAAAAACTTGTATACTTCCGTAATTACAAAAAAAATCCTAAAAGTTTTGAACTGGAAATCTTAAATGGAACAGATGTTGTCATGATGTGTCAGAACCGTTATATATCTGTTTACTTGATATTCATCACAATGGTTGATTACTTTAGTTTTTATAAATCAGAGTTGAGTTTATTCTCATCAGCAAAATGACTGGAGATGATAGTTGGTTCGCTTGAAAGCAATTGATGCATGAGTGTATGTAAAACTTACTGTTAAGTTTTTAACTCTACTAAATCTCTAGTTCATTACTTCTAATCACATTTGCTTTTGGGATGAAACTTGATTTTGATAAAAAGCAAACAAACATTCTGAAATTTAATAAAATCATTGAGAGGTAAGTTTGACTACCCTACAACCATGATATATTTCAAGAATTGTTTGGCTAGTAGATTTCTTGCTACTAAAAATTTACTTATTAATCTTGGATTTTTCAGCATTTCTGAGATGGCCTAGTTTCTCATTTTATCAACACTAGAAAGATTTGAGAATGAAGTAGAAAGACTTTCTCATTGTACAACAATGTATACAGAATATATTTATATATAATATAATGAACACACACACACACACACATATATATATATATATATATATATATATATATAACATCACAATCTCAGTCTAACACAAGTAGTTGTTGCTCTATACAAACATGATTCATTACTCAGTCATAGTGACTCAAATTCTCATCTTTCACACAATAATTAACTCTTCACATGCATTTTTTCTTCCTATCTTTGTAGACCAAGTAAATCAACAACCATGATTATGAATCCAACATATCCAATGGTTCACATTAATAGTGTCCGTCAAAAACAGTGACTACTGTCAATTCAAATCCCTTACAAAGCAGGCACATGATCGTAACGAGAAACGGGAACAAGTATCAAATCAATTTTCCTTCTTGATGATGAACTCAAAGCTTCAGACATTTCTAGATTTTCCTTAGTTAATCCACTAGGAAGTTCCCAGTTAAAATTGTAAAGAAGTTGTGCAAGAGATAGTTCAATACTAGATATTCCAAACAAAATACCGGGACAAATTCTCCTTCCAGCACCGAACGGTATGTATTCAATAGTAGAACCTTTATAATCAATTGAACTCTCCAAAAATCTCTCCGGAATAAACTTGTCCGGTTCACTCCAATACTTTGGATCTCTTCCAATCGCCCATGCATTTACTATCACTTTGTTTCCGGCATGTATTGTATAACCTTTAATCTCACAAGTTTCTCTGCATTCTCTTGGAAGAAGAAGAGGGAAAGGAGGGTGTAATCTTAGTGTTTCTTTGATGACTGCTTTCAAATATTTCAGTCCTTGAAGAGATGTTTCATCAATGTATCCTTTGCTGCCAAAATGTTCTCTTACTTCTTGTTGGGCTTTGATCATTGTTGTTGGGTTTTTCAGCATTTCTGAAATAGCCCATTCTATAATTGCTAATGATGTATCACTTCCAGCAACAAACATGTCCTGTAGCATGAAAATGAGCTCACATTAAAATCATAACATTTATATAACAAGTGGGTGAATATTCCTTCTTTAAAAAAAAAAAGTGGGTGAATATTCCTATTATTAGAAAGAATATTCCTATTAAAAAAATGGCTTCATCAAGTAAATAATTACACCATGTAAATGAATCCCTAGCTAAACCAATACTATCCAACTTATCATGACAAACAATGTCCTCTAAAGAGACGTGAAACTCTAAAGCTCATAAGCTTTGTAAGAGAGACACAATTCATAAAACGATTACTGATCTACGAAAGGAACAATACTACCTCATTATAAATAGGAAAATAATTCTTTCAAAGAAAAAATTGGAAAATAATCTTTGTACACCCAAAACTCATTATACACCTTGTGAGAGAAAGGAATAGAGAGAGATTTGATAAATATGATATATTGGTGATGTGATGTCTTGGAGGACTAAGTGTCTTTAAATATCATTGCCCTTATAAATAGTCTTGTAAAATACTACAATTAAAGTAATTATTACTCCACTTTCCTTCAAAAAAAAAAAAAAAAAGTAATTATTACTCCACTATTGAGAAGCTCTAGAAAAAGAAAATTATTACTATTAAGAGTACTCTCTTTCATGACTGTTATAAACAAGAACCAGACATTAAATTTTATTCACTATTATAAACAAAAATAAATTACTTTTGACCTATTTAATTCCAGTATTTCTAATATACATTTCGTTTAATACAAAAATATTTAATGTGGATAGTTGAATGAGTTTTTACGTTAAAAATCAACAAAGATATTTTAGTAATTTAACTTGTGTTTTATATGATATCTAATAAACTAATTGCTATTAACTAACTTTCTTAATCATCTTGAAATTAGTTTTTTTTTCTTCTTATAAAAGTGATCATATATTCGGAAAAAAATGTCAAATATTTATTGGACATAAAAAAACCCCAATATTATGAAACAAATTTTAAATACTAAAATTATAAATGTTTTTGAATGGAGGGGGTATTATTAAATACCTCTTCCTTTTAAATAAAAGTAATCATAATTTCTAATAAAATATGTATTTAAGGATTATTTCTCCGATGAGTCTATATACTTTGCTATTGACCTAGGTCAAAACATACACGAGTAAATGGAGATTGTGTAACCAAATAAATAAATAAACGGAGAGAGAAAATGATGATGGTTGGTTCTAATCGATACACTCATGTCCTAGTAGGGTTTACCCTATTTATCATTGCTCATTTTATCGACCAGATTATCATCTACACAATATTATCACGTGTGTGTATATATGTGTATTTTGTAAAGATGTCAATATAGAAAAGTTACTACATACTCTATGAAATTAAACTTTTCCTAATCTTGTCCTCATGTCTTTTACATTGTAATACCATAATGTACATGCAATAAAAGTTTGAAAGGAAAATAAGTTATACTTACCAAAATGACAGCTTTGATATTGTCGATAGTCAAAGGACACTCAAGGGCCTCATCATGATCTTTAATCCTAAGAAGAACAGAGAGAAAACCCTCTATTGTTTCTCCTTCAACTTTCTTTGTCATCACAGCCTCCTTGATAATATTTTCAATAATATTATCAAATTTTCTATGCAACTCCTCCAATTTAGGCTTCATTCCACTAATCACATGCAACCACTTTTGAGAAGGAAACAAATCAACAATAATGAACCCTTCAGCAAGTTTTACAAGTTTCTTAATCAACAAAATAAACTCTTGTTGATCCTTGCATATTTTTCCAAAAGCTGCCCTTGAAGTAATTGAACTTGTCATGCAAGCAACTTTTTCACTAAGGTTAATACATGATCCAATGTTATTAGAAATATATTTTATTAAATTAGATACCTCTTCTTCTCTAATTGATTGGAATGATCTCACACGTTTTGTACAAAGAAGCTCTTGTGAACATAATCGTCTTAATTGTTTCCAATAGCTACCATAAGGTGCCGTGGCGATATCGGTTGAACCATAACACATTATGTCTGCCCCAACTTGGTGTGGTCTTTGAGCAAAAATGGTATCATAGGTTTTTAAAATCTCTTTGGCAACTTCAGGTGAAGAAATTACTATGGTTGATACTTCACCTAGTTTTAGGTGCATGATAGGGCCATAGGTTTTGGATAATGTTCTAAAACTGTGATGAGGTAGAGAGCCAATAAGGTGGTGTATGCTTCCTATGATTGGAAGGTTCCATGGTCCAGGTGGAAATTTTTGTTGTGCTTTGGTTGTGACTCTTAATATTCTCTTTACCAATTTTAGAATTTGTGTGAGGAAAAGAATGAAACTTGTTGAAAATAAAAGGAAGGGTAAGAATGATAAGTTGGGATGTTCCATGAGGAAAATGTATATAGAAGGAGAGAGCAAAATGGTGATATGTGTGTGATTCATTGCAGGCTTCTTCTATCTCTATATGGAGTATATATAGAGTATATTCATGCATGAAACTTTGTCAACTTGTTTATTTATTTATTAAGATGATTTATATATGGGTACATGTACCCGTACATTTGATTTTTTTAAGGAACCCGTGCATTTTATTTTTTTCGAGGGAAGGAACGCGTGCATTTGTTTTTAAAAGAGTGTTTAGACGTAGACACACATAGGTGACACATACCCCTTAAACCTACACACATAAATGTACCATGTGGTAATGTGAGTCCAAAATAACTACATATTCTTTGTTGTACATTACCAAAATACTCTCCCACATAGGGTGTGTACAAGAGTGGTATGGAAAAAGTGTGTCTATCTATATTTTCCCTTTTTAAAATGAGTTTTTTTTATTGAAAAAATTAGTTCCTATGAATTATTTATATAATTATAATAACTAAATGTTATCCGCCAAAACCGAGAGTATCAGTGAAATAAAAAAAATGAATTTTTACTACTCATAATAGTAAATCTTGAATTTAAATTTATATATAAATATGACTGAATTTTATTCCAATTATACCCTAACAAATTTGTTTTTAAAAATGTTATGCTATATTGTTGGTGTTAATGAAAAAGATTTTTTTTTTTTATTATATTTGTTATATTGTTCGTAAAGAGATAGACAAAGTTTGTTGCTATTTATAAGTCACAAATATCTATACATATAATTTTAATCAAAATCAAAATTTCATAAAAAAAGATTGCTTATAATTTACATGTGTTATCACAGTAAAAAAAATGGACAAGAACGCTGGTGGTATTATAAAAAAAATTAAAATTATGTTTTATCTTATAAAATAGCTTTCCTAAAATACAAAAATTGACAAATGGTTCTTTAATTCATAAACATATTAGTTAATTTATTGATTTAAATGGAAAGTATATCAAAACACTTAAATCAATTTGTGAATAAACCGATGTATTACCCGACTCGAGAAATTAATTTATATAGTTGCATTAAAAAGATATTTAGTTAAAAAAAATTGTAAATGTATCGTAAAAGCTGACATTTATGAATGCAAATTTAAGACGGTTTCATGAGCCTCTCAAAGAAAGTCTCATATCTGGTCAAATGTCCGATTCTCTCCGATGTTAATTTAAATATTAATTTGGCCGCTTCAAAACAAAAAAAATAAATAAAAAAGTTACGTTTCATGAGAAAGTTTTATACACGGTCACAACATTTAGTCACACCATTTATATTCACATATTTGAACGATGGTATGTAGTTTTGTGACCGTATCATTACTCTCTTTTTTTTCCTTAAAAAAATTACTCTCTCTTTTTTCTCAAAAAAAATAAACAGCTCATCAACTATAGTTTCTTTTTTGGGGAGCAATTTGTAATTTTTAAATACCTAGTCGTATTTTCGTTGGCATAAAGGGTACATGTTTATGTACGTACAGTCCTATTAAAAAATTGCATCCAAAGGAGCAGTTAAGTCTTCCTCTAGTTAGGTCTTTCTATTGTAAAAATGGTTTATTAAACTTTTGTTTAATTAGTTGTTAGTATTTTTTCCTTCGCAATGGTTTAAATCTAGCTAGGTCTTCCAACTCCTTTAATCCATAGTTAAAAGTAGAAACCCAAGTTAACCAAACTATTTTTGAAAAAAAATTTATTTTTTAATTTAAAATAAATAAATAAAACTGTTTTCATTAAGTCAAAAAACTCTAAGTCAAGACTTACTCATTTTGTTTGTGGATGCTTTTATTCTATCTTCCTCTAGTTAAATCTACCCATTAGAGTTTTGTGAGAAGTAATAAGTTGAGTTTTACTATTACTTGAGCAAAGCAGATCAAGATGAAAAGAGAAATGAAATAATTATATTTTCTCTTTTATGATTAAGAGCGAAAACATACAATGTTTAGTCAAAAATAAAATATGTACAATGAGATTAAGATAAATAGGGTTGGAAATTGGTTGTTCTACTATGGGCATAGATCATGTATTAATACACATCACAAAAATTTAGGCTTGGGTCATATATAGAAATATTTTTCAAGGTAAAATAAGGCTTTTGGTCAACGATGTATCTTTTTTGGCTAAAACATTTCAAATTGTATAATCCAACATCTCTACCAAATTAACACCATATGATATGCACCGTAATTCGTAAATCTATTTGTTTTTGGATTATTAAACTTTGTCTTTTACAACATTTTAAAGATGAGTAAAATTTGTCTACATTGATGCTATTAAAAAATGCACTATATCACAATACAAAACAGAGAAATGATGATATGTTAATGCATAAGAAAATTAATACAAAAGTATATCTCACTCAGTAGAGTTTGTGTGCTATTCTTTAATCTGCCGCGCGGACATGTCTTGTATCTTCTATCTTCTATCTAAAGTTTGTACCATTTGGCTATTTTGTTTTTTCGGCTGAACTATTTTGTTATAATACTTTTAAAGAATTGTTAACACAAAAAAATAATATTTAAGACGATGACGTCAATAATAAACACGCATTCCAGCTTTTACGAAAACTACGTTAGTTGGTGAATTACCTTGTTAGATGAACAATGTCTAGGGGAAAAGATCATCTCTTTTGACGTGAGCAAGAACGGCTCCAATGTTTCAGACTCCATCCAAAAACCTTAAGGTATTAGGTTAGTGGATCACATCTCTTATAAATCCCAACATTTTACTCCCTCATTTTTTTAGCACAATTTCTTTTTCTTTAATCCACATTACATTTCTTTTTTTTAGCACAATTTCTTTTAACAAATGTAATGTGGATTAAAGAAAAAGAAATTGTGCTAAAAAAAATGATATAGTTTATTCATACATACATGTGATCATTTCTATATTTTTAACTTAGAAATCTGCTAACATATATCTTAAAAACACATGTTAAAGAAATCTACAAATAGAAATTTTGTAAAAAAAAAAATAATTCTTATATTTTTAAGGGATTTAAGGCACATATTTTCAAAAAAACTTTTACCTTTACTTTATCATCATATGCTCTAATGACAATTTTTTTAACTTATTTGAAGTAATTAAGAAACATAGAGTTATCCTCTAAAAAAACATATAACTATGAATACACTAATTTCTTATTGTAATTGACTAATTTTTAAGAATTATTATTTACGTATAGAGTTATAAGGTGTTTTTGAAGGGTTAGGATCCTCTCCATTTAATAAAATAAATGGAAGTATACAATTTGAAGAGAGATAGACATATCAAATAGATAGTGGGTCCCACCATCACTAATTATTTTTTACTTTTTCCAATTTTTTTTCGAGTCTATATCTCTCCAAATGGAGAAATAGAGAGGATACAAAATAGAGAAGATTTTGACTGGTTTTTGAAGTTGGTTGGTTCTCTTGTTCTATTTAGAAATTGGAGCTACATATAGATTATGTGGTGGTTGATACATATATATCCTCTAGTGAAGGGGGTTCAAGAGCCTCTTACAAAATATCAGAAGAATGCTTAGTTTAGATGGGAAGGTTTGAGTCTATAACTTCTATAGAGAAGTTAATGTGTGTGCGGATGCGTTGGTGAATGTGGCATGTGAAAGATCTTTTTTCTTTGATTATGTATGAACATTGGCATGTGAAGTGGTATTTGATTTTCTTTGAGCTTCGAGCCTCTTGCAATCCAAAAAAAAATAAAAAATATTTACATTTATTTAAATATATCAATCAATTTGACTACATTTAATTGGCATCAACGATAAATCATAAATCATATCGTCTAATTAACTAAGAAAAGTTTTTTTTGAACAAGATTAACGAAGAAAAGTTACAAATCCAAGCTCCTAGATGATTGTGTTAGTGAGCCCCCACCTATAAACTGAACGCCATAAGTTTTCATATTTGATAGTTTTACTCGATATATATAGAACATAAAGAAGAAAGACTTAATTATACTTTTGGCCTCTAAGTTTTCCAAAGTTGTGATTTTAGCCCCTTAAAAAAAATAACTTTTTTCAGGCCTAATAAGTTTATATTCTGTTGCAATTTTGGCCCCCACGCCAATTTTGATCCAGTCAACGGACACGTGTGCATATTTATTTATTTTTTTTATTATTTTTTAATTACAAAATCAAAAAAATATTAAAAAATACAAAAATATGTCCACGTCAGCGTTGACTGAATCAAAATTGGGCTACGGGCCAAAATTGCAACAGAAAGTAAACTTAGGGGCCTGAAAAGAGTTG
>Ga0315913_1004424_pt1 | contig 17007 bp, 6 predicted proteins | sample MpolsnodulesMG_FD_207736 | JGI IMG/M metagenome (GOLD analysis project Ga0315913, IMG submission 207736) | Medicago polymorpha root nodule microbial communities from Los Angeles, California, United States - small nodules | ecosystem: Host-associated > Plants > Roots > Nodule | place: USA... | reverse complement strand
AAGCTATTTAAATGGATTTTTCATTTCAAGTTTTCCTTAAAAATTTCTTTGTTAAAAAAATTATAACAAATACATATTACACTACAAAAATCTATTTTGAAAAAAGTTATAACAAACGGACCCTTAAGTTGTCTAAATTTAAATATTTAGATTTTAAATATTTTGAAATATAATATGATCGACTATGTGTGTTTCACTACAGTCTACAGCTCACGATCATAAATGTTCATGAATTGTGATTTCTATTGCATTGACCAATCAGCTTTCTCATTTGTCATTGGAATTGGAATCCTATTATACGCTGTATCAAACAAAGTAAATATTTAGTGTTATTATCTCTAGTTGTAGACATTTTCCCCTTTTTATTATTTCAATAACTCTAGTGTTGAGTTTACATTTTTTCGTTGATAAAGTAACGTTGAGTTACTATGAGACAAACAAAGTAGCTTATACTTTGACAACACAGATCACATCTTTAACCAGTGTCCATCATTTTATTGATACCTCATATTATATTGATCATATTTTTGCTAACAAAATAAGTTAGTTTTTCCCTCTTTAAAAAAGTAAAATCAAATCAAAATCCTTAGAATTGAATTTTTTTTAATCAAATAATATGTAGCAAATGTGCCTTTGGATTGGTTTTATCTAATCTTACAAATTGCAAAGATCTTGATATGGTTGTGCATATACATGCACAAATAATTTGTAAACTAAAAATGTCTTCTTATTTTTAATCTTAATTGGATTGAATTCAATTACCCCCCTAAAATTTCGAAGATATAGCTATGGTTGTATGCAAGTAAGAACAAGGGCAACTTTCTCTTTTGATTGACACTTGGTAAGAATTTTATTGAGTTTCCACTCCAACCATAAACGTTTGGACCATTCATGATAGCTCTTCATTTTGAGTGTTTTTATGGGTTCGTTAGTATACATCACTTAATTTTTTAAATGTTTTTTTTTAATGGCAAAGATGAATATATAAATAAAATAAAATAATTGTACAAAATACACTAAAAGAGACGTCAAAAGACGCTCAAAAACCACCAACGAACAACCTCTGGGACAAACCCCCAAGGGCCGCACCACAACAACAAGAAAAGGAAAAAACACCAAAAGGAGAAAGGCACCACCAAGGAAGCAAGAAAAGAAAACAACCACCACCGCCCTATAAAAACGGAGATCGGAACAGAAACATAAGAGCAAAGAAAAGCCCAAAAAACCGGCCAGAAGGGAGGAAACGAACGCCCCCACCCCAAACCCCAAGCAACCGAGGGAAACCACCACCAAGGCCCTAAAGTTATTATTTAATTTTCTAAATGTTAGTATTTTCTAAAGTTATTAGTAGTAGTCCAACTAATAACTCTATATCATTATATGTCATCAAAACTCATTTATCTTAACAATTTATTAAATAGAATCTGGAAGAAAAGATAAAAAAAGATGTGAATTTTTTTTCCTCACCCTAAAGCTTAGATCTTGCCTTGGACAGGGCCGGTCCTAAGATTTTTGGTGCCCTGAGCGAAACAATAAAATTGTGCCTTTTTAATTATTACAATAGTTTTCTTCTTACATTTTTTGTTGCAAAAGATTCATTTATAATCAAAGTTTTTTAAAAATATATTCTCAATATAATTAATCAAACCGAATTAAGAAGATGTATATCTATAAGTACTAACTACTGAGTAAAAATATCTAATTGTATAGTTGGATCTAGGACACTTTTGATCCTGGTTTGGCAGCGGTTTTGAATAAGATCTTGCTAACAAGTGTTTTAAAAGTATTGTTTAAGGAACTTATAAAAAGAAAGTTTGTTTTAAAAATATAAGTCAAATGCATATAAAAGTTATACTACACAATTTCCAACATGAAAGTTGATACTCTCTCCGTCTCAAAATTATACTCCATATGTTGCTAATTGTAGGCAAATTTAACTTTTTAGGTTCATTCAATTATTGAATGAACTTAAAAAACCAAATTTGCTATAATTGGCAACAGAGGGAGTAGTCGTTTAAGGTTTGTGCACAATTATTAAGGAAATGATTAATTGGAGTTGAGATTCTCTCCATTTATAAAAATTTATAAATGGAGATTGTCATTAGAAAAGAGATAGACACAAAAAATAGGTGGTGATTTCAATGGTAAAATTAATATCATTTACTAAAATACATTTATTAATTGTAGTTAGTGTAATAGTTGAATTGGATGAAATTCAATAAATAAGGGTATAATAATGAAAAAATAATAATAAATATTGTATTGGTATTCTAAAGTGACAATTATTTTGAGAAAAATTAAAAATCCTAAAGAGCCAATTATTATAAGACAGAAGAAGTATTTTTAAATGCTTATACAATATCTTAAGGGCACTTGTTAACCTTATCAGTTTGTCAATTCTAATTTAGGAGGTAGGTTTGGCAGCTGTGTGTTGAGCTTGTTTGGAAAGGCATCTCATTATTTCATTAGAGGGAAGTTTATCATCGGTTTTGGCATGGAATTTGGGGCGCGTGGATTGGAGCATATTTATCAAATTATTACTTTGTATTCTGGCACGGATACAATGTGGGGCAATGGGTCAACCGACCCCACTTGCCTCCACTTGTTTATTACTCTCTACGTTCATGTAGTAAGTCCTCTTTGTTTTTCTTCACATTTTTTAAGAAAAGTTGTTAGTGTAATCAATGTGTCTATTTTGTGTGCTAATATTATCAAATTGTCATCTGTTTGTATATGTATTAAATTTGATTTTTTATACAGGGGTGATGCATGATGAAAAAACCACCCCTATCCTAGATGCACAACAATGGCATGACAGATTGCAGGTTACCGACCTTGCTCTGCTTCAGGATACCAGCTACAGCCTGATTGACCATGGTCTGATATGTACCTTTGTGGAGAGGTGGCACGAGGAGACTTCTAGCTTCCACCTTTCGTTTGGGGAGATGACGGTCGCACTTGATGATGTGGCCTGTTTATTGCATCTCCCCATTGACGGCATGCTCCTATCCCACGGGACTATCACACAGGACGAGGCGGTGGAATGGATGGAGGAACACTTGGGGTCTAATCCGGGTGAAGCTCTTATTGAGGTAGAAAAGACAAAAGGTGCACATTGCTGATTTGGCTACTTGCAGAAGATTTTCAAGGAGCGTTTGAAGGAGCAGAGGGATTTGGTGACCGAGTATGGTGTGACTCAGGAGGTGCAGAGGTTGCGGGACCAGATTGCCCGCATATATTTGCTATACTTGGTGGGGATCACGCTCTTCACTGACAAAAACCAGAATGATATGGATGTTGTCTACCTGAGGTACTTTAGAGACCTTGATCTTGTTGCTAGTTATTCATGGTGAGCTGCGGCACTAGCTCACTTGTATAGAGAGCTCAAAAATGTTGCACATTGGAACTGCGGTCAGGTGGCAGGATACTTGACTTTGTTGCAAGTATAAAATAAAAATTATGTTTTATGTTTTATGCTTTTAAATGTAAGTGTTTATGGTTTCTATATTTATATGTGGTTGTCTTTGGTGCAGGCTTGGGTGTATCAGCACTTCCCAGGTATAGGAAGCAAGGATGTCTGGGCAGAATATAAAGAGAATTGAGATCCACGTGCGATGCTTGTTGTACCGCTGTCTGGTTTGAGCACAACAGACAACTACAGAAACCTACTGGATAGGCTAGATCTGAGTGGCGTTGTCATGGCCCCATATGGAGACCACCGTCAAGTACATCCGTTTGACCGGGTCAACCTTTACTCAGGATGGCTGAGATACGGAGACCGCATGGTGAGATTTCTGCCGGAGAGGGTGTTTCGTCAGTTTGGGAGGGTTCAGACCATCCCGATACATCCCGTTCAGAGTGCACCTCCTGATCTTAATTTGACGGAGATCTCAAACCGCTTTCGGCGTGCACTTGATTATACGCTGACACCTGAGCAGTTGGGGCAGCGTGCAGTTCATGATGTGGAGGCAGCAAAGGGATACATTGAGTGATTTTATCGCGCTTCTCATCCACCCATGGTTCTTCCTGACATGCCAGTGTCGAGGCCACCGGAGCGTGAGGTCCTTGATGCACAAGCTGCTCAGAGAGGTTGGGTACTTACAGCTTAGCGCAAGGATGAGCCACATCAGAGACCATGTGTATGTTGTGATATCTAGTGGTGTGGTGCCGCGAGGGTCTGAGCAGTGTCAGCATTTGGAGGATGTGTTGAAAGAGGTGCATGATAGGAAGGTTTACCGTTGGCGGGGAGCTACTAAGGGTGGCAGAGGTGCCAAAGGTGGTGGCAGAGGTGGCGGTGATACGAGTGTAGTTATTAGGAGTTGATTGTATTTTATTTAATTTTAATGTTTGAATATTTTGGATAATTATGTTTTATTAATGTTTGAAAATTATATTGTGTTGTTAATTTTGATGTTATAACTTAATTTTTTGGTCTACATATGGTCAAAGGCCAACAAAATTGACTAAATCTGCTCTAAAACAGAGACTTAGTCAAAACAGATGGCTTCTGCCTCTATACTGATGCAGTCCGGATTATATAATCCGGCCGGTTTATCACTTTCTGGATTATATAATCCGGAACCATCGTTCACCATCCCTTTTGTTGACTTTCAACGGGGTGATTTACACGTTTCAGATTATATAATCCAAAAGTTTTTTACAATTTCCGGATTATATAATCTGAATCCATCTATTCATAACTGACAACATCATCCATCAGGGTGGATGAAGTGCCAAAATCCACGAATAAATCCGGAATTGATATTCCAGAAGGTGTTCGGATTATATAATCCGGACGAGGGGTATTTTTGAAAGGAAAAAAAGGGCGTGTGAGGAAAGGCATAGGGTGGAAAAAGTAAATCTCTTAAAAACATTACATGAGGCAGTTGGATTTATAGCAAAATATGTATTTTTATAGTGCTATAAAAAAATGTATTTTTATGGTAATATAATCATGATATATATTATCTATTGAACTTTGTAAAAAAGAAATAATATAGTCTATTCGTATTTTTTTTCCTTTTAAATTTACCCATTGTTTCGAGAAAAATAAATTATTAGAATTTCAATACTAAGTGGGGCTTAAAAAAGTTTGAATGTATGAGCATTTTTATTTGTATAAGTGACCTTTTCATTTATAAAATCTAATAAAAAAAGCTTTTTTATTGACGGGCCAAAAGTGAGGGATTAATTAGAACCTTTAAACGAATCTTGAGTGAGCATTTGTGTAAACGGATATATTTTAGAGGACTAAAAATGTGTATTTTCTTAGGAGTAAAAAAATCCAAAAAAAAAATTATGGCAACAAAAAAGTGCTCCCCCGGTCCAGGGTCCTGGCTCCACCATTGTTTTCATATTTCAAAACAAGTAGGTAGGGTATGTTTAGAAAAATAAAATAATAAATGCATCTAGTAGTTTTTTTTTTGGTTACATTTGCATCTAGTAGTTTGAAAAGTGATTTACATTTAAAGACAAAATTAAAGTCAAATGAGTGTTTAGATATAGAAACGGATTGTGTATATTTTTAACCCAAAAATATATATTTATCCAGTTTAACCCCACTTATATAGTATTATTGTTTCACATAATCCATACATTATATTACAAAAAATTATAAAATTAAGAAGGATTCTAATGACTATTCTAAAAACACTAGTTTTTTTTTTTGGTCAGGTAGCCTAGTGGCTAGAATTCACCTTATAAGATGAATAAGTAGGATGTCCAAGGTTCGAACCCCAGCCCCTGCATATAATAATGCATTGTCCTACCAATTGAGCTATGCTCACGGGACTCTAAAAACACTAGTTAATAAATCATAACAAGTAATTTTTTTAAATTATTTTAACGATAAAAATAAAGCATATTTTTAAGATAAAATTTTCTTTTATACGATGGGGTTGGTTGTTGTGTTCCTTGACCAAGGATAGTTATAAGGCTGAACCCATTTGTATTTTGTAGCATGTCATGTGCCATTTTTAATTCAATTTTTCTTGGCTTTTTCAAGAAAATTAGTTGAGAGTTCAAATAAAATTGAAATTTTAAGATAAAGAAATGTAAATTCAATGTAATCCTTGACCAGTTAGCAAGTTAGAGAGTTTACGAAGAAATGGACAAGCATGCATGATCAGTTGGCAGTTGCCCAGCATCGTCGTGTATTAATTACTTGTTGACAACTTACTGCATACCCATATGTGTGGACTGCACTCTGGGACACCCTTCTGCCTCATATGCATTCCACGTCAAGGCTTCATTTGTTTTTGGCAATTAAAAAAAAGGAAAATGAGAAATATTATCATTTTATTTGTTTAATTTATAGTTGAAGCGCATTATTGAATTGGATTAAATTGGATGATTCGGCCGTATAACAAGGTCTACATAAAAATATTATATAGATATTAAATTAAATTGTAACAGATGCCTCAGATCTCTAAAAAATAAAAATGAAACATTTTTCTATTAAAATATAACATTTTTTTTATCAAAATATAACATGTATATATTATATACCTAAACAAATTTACATCATATTTAAATAAATATCAAAATTTATTTTTAGTTTTAATACAAATATTTATAAATAAGCGTATTAAAGATATATGTATTTTAATTATAAGTTTAATAAATCAAAAGCATTAAAAAACAACATATCATAAGTTAAAAATTGAAATGAGTTAAAAATTTAAATCATATTTTGAGTAAAAAAAGTTTAAAACATATTTTTTTTTTAGTAATAAAACATATATTGTTATCTTGTTAAAAAAAAGGAAGAGAAATTGTGTGATTGCCTCTAACAATGGAGTTTTAAAAGTATTATATTTTAATATATGTGTCAAATTTAAAATATTTACTTTTGCATATAATTAATTAAATGAAGAGAATATAACTCACCTGTGTTGGTCTAATGGTATGAGGTTGAGACTTTGAAGTATATTTTTCTCAATGTCTCATATTTTAATCCTTCAAATGACAATTTATGTAGGTTAGTTCATACAAAATTTATTTCATTATTTGTTAAAAAAATTATTTTATAAAATATCATTTCATAATAAAAAGGACATAATCTCATCGTTTATAAGAACCATACTAATTTCTTACATTTATCATAAAAAGATATATTTCATTTTCACTATTATGAATAAAAAAATCATAACATTTTTGTTTCGTTGACATTTTTGATAAATAATATTTGTCTATTAAATTTAGAAGTGAATACACTTTGAATTGCCGAATTTATCGTAGAAATTCTCCATGAAAAAAAAAATGAATGAAGTGTAACATTCGTCAAAAATATCAGCAGCTTTCACATTCAATTGAAAAATCTTGTTTCCAGGTTTCATCACTATTTAAGACATACGTTATGCTCTATTTTGTGTACACTCCATTTCAGCATACTAAAGGTTTGTGTTATTGTTACAATGGAGGGTCAAGGTAAGGCCATCATTGATGGAAGAGATGAATTGGGTGTGAAAAAACCTCCTGCGGGTGGTTCTTGTGAACTGCTTCTTAGGTTTTTGGCTTTTGTTCTAACCCTTGCTGCTGCTATAGTTGTTGGGACGGATAAGCAGACAACAGTTGTTCCCATCAAGCTTGTAGATTCATTGCCTCCTTTCAATGTTGCTGTTTCTGCTAAGTGGCATCACCTTTCTGCCTTTGTGTAAGTTCTTATTTTCTGATGTTTAATTATGATGTTTAATTTTATGAGAAAATAAAGGAAAATAAATCTTGATCCTAAACACTTTACTCTCTCTGTTTGTGTGATCCTACATCTTGCTTCTTTATAAGCTACCAATTGCATAATTTTACATTAAAGCCCAAGTTAAAGCTAGCTATAGTGTAAATGTAAGATCTAATTATCTGTGTCAACTATAATCGGTGGTCCTTTGTGGAATTGGAAATAGTTAAAAGACACGGATTTTGAACTATTCTAATATGTTTTGACTAAGAAGTGATGTGTTGGAAAAAATAGTTTTCAAACTTTTCTTTTTGAAGGGTTCAATCACTTTTTATTAGTGATTATGATATGGATCTATAAAGTTGGATTAAAGATGGTTAATGAGGTTAACTGGATAAAGTATATTAATGAAAAATACTAACAAGTGTCTGCAAAATTTATTTTAAAAATTGTTATTTAACTCATTGAAAGATTAAAAAGCAATTTTTTCTACATCGAAAGATTATTTTTATTGTTATTGAGCAAACTAAATATTTATTGCAAATTAATAACAAAGTCAGTTAACTTGTCACTACATGAGTGCATATTTTTCAAACAATTCTTATATTTGAACACCCTTAAATTTCGTATAGCAAAACTTTATTTTTTACATATAGAATGTTCTTTTATAAACGTATTTGATGGATATCCGTTCCATTAAAAATATGACAATGGATGTGATTGAATTGGATTTTTTAGAGAAAATTTTATGAATTAATATATTATTTTGATCCAATCAAAATCCATCAAATCCAATCATTTTGTCACCTCTAGATTTCCTATTGGAATGGAGGACCGTATTAGATGCTCATTCTTAATTGTCAAAATATGTATAGTTTATGAGTTACTCCTGCTTTTATCGGTGAATATATATCTTTTTACTTAGTATCATTGTGCAGTTAGTTTGAGTGTTAGAGCGTAAACAATGTGTTGTTCATTTATTTAACATCAAACTAGATAAATATCTATGAAAGATGGACAGTCCAACTGATTTAAACTAAGGGATTAGGAGGAATTGAAGGTTCTGTATTTAAATTCGAACAAAGAAAAAAAAAATTATTAATATCTTTCATTTTAAAAAAACAAACTAAATATACACACTTATTATGAAGTGGGAGTTAAAAAACAAACTAAACACGCACTTATTGTGAAGTGGGAGTTTTAGGTGTTTATGAAAGGGTGTCTATGGTAAAATCACACTTGACACAAGACTAATTGAAAATCCAAAATTTACATGTTTGTTTGTTTGTTTAGTTACTTATTTATCAGCAGTGACTAAGAATAATTTTTTTCCCCATGTACAAGTTACTTTTTGGTGGCAAATGCAATAGCATGCACATACGGAGCCATCTCTATGCTACTTACCTTCCTAAATAGAGGGAAAAGCAAAGTGTTTTTGGGAACATTGATCACTATCCTTGACGCATTGATGGTGGCTTTGCTATTTTCCGGCAACGGTGCCGCCACCGCAATCGGTGTCCTTGGCTACCAAGGAAACTCTCATGTGAGATGGAAGAAAGTGTGTAATGTCTTTGATAAGTATTGTCATCAAGTGGCTGCCTCAATTATTCTGTCTCAGCTTGGATCATTAGCATTCCTTTTGCTAGTAGTGCTTCTTCCTATCTTGAGGTCTCATCGAAGATCTTAGTCAATAATTAAATCATAATGTTATTTTTGCATGAAGATATTAAATTTGTATTGTAATATGTGGGAGTGTGACAATTTTGCCACGTTTAGAGCTCACCTCAACATATATTGTGCATGATACTTGTGTAGATTATGTTCGGTAAAAATAAGCAAGTATAAGCTATTGGACCGATTAGACATCCTATAATATATATATATATATATATATATATGAACATGTGAAAACTACTTACTTTACATGAAGATGTCACTAGTTAATAATTTTCTAGAAATGCGATTGTCTCGTTTTTTAATTTAACTCGGTCACTTTGAAAACCACCGATCTATCGTCCATGTTGTTGTCCTAAAAGCAGAGTTTCCAGAAGAGGCACAAGCAACCTCACCTTGACGAAGAAAAAAAAAAGCAATACAAACAAAAGCGCAATAACGTCAATAGGGTCTTGTTAACCGGTACCCATTCAAAACCGATGTAAAATCATAAATAAATAAGCCAATTAACGTTAAAAACCTGGCTAGTAGTCTAAATGAATGAGCATTTTGTTAAAATTAAAAGTAAATGGATATTGTTAACGAGTGTCTCCGGTATACTCTTTAAGAATTTCTAATGAAGAAATTATTCTTTAAAAAAAGTAAAGACTTCAATTTTTGTCATAAAATATTACCACTTGTCCTATGAACACTCGTTAATATTTTCCAAAGTAAATAAATAAACAAGAGCGCATTTTAGGACAGTAAATTGTGTTACGACCCTCTTGTGACTATTATCTCCCAAAACAGTGCCTTAATTTATAAACACAAGATTCAGTCAAAATCCCAAATGCGTGAAATTGAGAGCGAGAAAGAGGTGCACGATAGTATCCTATTGATCTTCTTAATCGAACAATGTCAAAATGTCTCTCAACAATAGAAAGACATTATAAACACAGCACATTCTAGCCCGTGCCAAAATATACAAAACTATCAAAATTGACAAATCACAAAACAAAAGTTGTGTTTAGATATAATATCAAATAAAATTGTAAAATAAAAAAGAAATCTTAAACACGCCCAATTTGTCAATTAGGAAGGCAAGAGATAACAATCCAAACTATAAATGATGCTAATAGTGCATTTTTTAACACACTTTAATTTAAAAGTATTTGCGAAATCCACATGGGTTCTACAAAATCTGTATGAGACCCACATGATCTATCCCACCAAATTTGGGTGAGTCGTATGATGTGGTGGGACTCATATAAATTATAACTAATAAATTACAATGAAGTGGAAAATGTGCTTTAGAGAATGTAAAATGAAAATGTGATGCTAGAACTCTCAATAACATTATAATATGACTATAATGAAAAAAAATATCATATGATATGATATACTCACTAAATTGTTATTTATAAGACCCTCAACACTTTTTTTACAGTTTTTTCTACATTACCCTATCTTGTTTAGGAGGTATTTATCCCTTCAAGATATCAACCAATCAAAATGTAATATACAAATGTAACATTAAATGTCAAATAATGTAGAAAAAACCTCCATAATAAATAGCATATCTCACGTATCTTATGAGAGGAAACACTTACTTTAAATGCCACGTTTGATTGGCTAGTCAATTTAGTGTCTTGAGTTTTTTTTATATTTTATTTTTGAAGAGGTTTTTTTATATTTATTTTAGTTTGTGTTTGGATTGGCGGCGTCGATAATTGATTTTGATAGAATTGAGTTTGAGAGAATTGATTTTGGTTAAAAATGAGTTTGATGTGAATTGATTTATGTCTGGATACACTCATATAAAAGTGACTATCCTGACTTGATGTTGTTTGGATAGTTTAAGTCAAAATTGATTTTGAATATATAATTGCCGAATTATCCTTTTAATTGCATTTAACACTAGACATCACATTCCCATTTTTTTAAATTATTTGAACTTATGTTGAAATTATTCATATACTTTTATGCAATTGGATTATTAAATTAAATATAATTATATAAAATTAGTAAAAAGAATATTCATACTTGACAAAAAAAAATTCAAAAAAGATCGATATAATATTATAAACCAAAAATTTTATAGGTTAGAAAATTCATTTTCAAATAATATCAAATTTACCAAAGTCAATGTACCATTTTTTTTACCACCGTTGGTCATCGTGTCTGGTAGGGGAAAACAATATGGATTAGGGTTTATGTTGAAATTTACCAAACTTGGATATGAAGAAAACAGTTACGAGAGAAAAGAGAGAATGAGGATTTGAAGGATTAAGGGAAATATGAATTGGGAAAAGTTGTATATTATTCATTGAGAGAAACACTATATATCCTAGCGAAAAGATGGGCACTATCGTGCCCGTTTGTCCGCTCTTTCTACTACGCTAACGCATGTGATTATTTTATTATGTTTGTTTGTATAATTTTGATTAAATTTTAAAATATTAATGAAAATTATTGATATATTGATTTATGAACAAAATATTGTAAAGGCATATAACAAAATTATTTATGAACTCAACACATTTTAGTTTGCCTGCATATAAAATAAAGATAAAATAATGATTTTTTATTGTTTATTCTAATAGTACCTAGTAACATCATAACATAAATATATAAATAACATGTTATGTAAAAGAAACATTGCTTTAAACAAAATAATGATTTATTTAATAATTAAAAAAAAACACGGTTCTCTTTATAAAATAGACCACGCTATCATAGTTTGTATAAGCAATTATAAACCAGTAAAGTCTAATAATCATTGGAATTAATCGTAAACAATTTGAATCATAATCACTTATAAACACGCAAAGTCAAATAATCCATAAAATTAATCAACTTTGTTTAGTTGTAACATGAAAGAAAAAGAAAAAAACTTACAGGTTAATTCTGAATTCTGATGCAGAGGGCTGGGAGAGGTTGAGAAAAACTAAACAATGCGGAAACGAACTATGAACTGTGAGAATCCTACTTATTAATATTTAATGTTTAATATAGTGCTAACAAATCTTTTTCTAAAATATTTTGAGTCATAATCTTTTTTTAGATGATTTAAAGTCCAATCTTCAACGATATTTTTTACTCACGTTTGTTACTAATATTTTTTTTAGAGGATTTAAAGTCCAATCTTAACATTATTTTCTGCTCACGTTTGTTACTGATCTTTTTTTTAGAGGATTTAAAGTCCAATCTTTAACATTATTTTTTGCTCATGTTTGTTACTAATATTTTTTTGAGAGGATTTAAAGTCCAATCTTTAACATTATTTTTTGCTCACGTCTGTTACTAATATTTTTTTAGAGGATTTAAAGTTCAATCTTTGACATTATTTTTTGCTCACGTTTGTTACTAACCTTTTTTTTAGAGGATTTAAAGTTCAATCTTTAACATTATTTTTTGCTCATGTTTGTTACTAGTATTTTTTTAGAGGATTTAAAGTCCAATCTTTACCATTCTATTTTGCTCACATTTGTTACAATTGATCAAAGGCTAAGGAAGGGTAACTTATATTAATAAAATAAAATAATAATATTAATAAATTAAAATAATAAAATAATATGAAAATACTGTTTTTTGTGTAAGGGATATGAAAATACTTGGCAATCTTTGTTGGTTGTATTGAGGGGAACAACACAAATGTACAACATTTTTTTAGGGAAACACATATGTACAACATAAAAGTGACTGATAAAAAAGTAACATGAGTTTTTGTTTTGTGCTAGTTTTTTTGTGAGTTTGATTTGTGGTTACGGAGGTAAAAGAGGGTTAACGGGGGCGATTAGTGACATGAATTAGTAATCTATGTGTTATTTTATAATTGGCTAACAGTGAGAACAGTTCATAAGAAACTGTGTGTAAGTTTTCTCCTTAAATTAAATTTATTGTTACATATTTGTTACATGTGTTATTTGTATATATTTGTTACATGTGTTTTTTGTATTTAAAATTAAGGGTATTTTTGAAAAGAAAAGTCCAACCCAAAAGTGTGCTGAAAGGGGTAGTTTTCTTTATATATAGTATAGAATATAGTATAGATACAAAGGTGTTCCTCTAATACTTGCACAACAAGTAACAAATGCAAGTGTAACTAACAATATATAGTGTTTCCCTCAACGAATAATATACAACTTTTCACAATTCATATTTCCCATAATCCTTCAAATCCTCATTCTCTCTTTTCTCTCATAATTGTTTTCTTCATACCCAAGTTACATTCACATAAACCCTAATCCATATTGTTTTCCTCTAACAGACACGATGACCAACAGTGGTAAAAAAAATGGTACATTGACTATGGTAAATTAGATATTATTTGAAAATGAATTTGCTAACCTATAAAATCTTCGATTTATAATATTATATCGATCTTTTATGAATATATTTTTTTGGTCAAGTATGAATATTCTTTTTACTAATTTTATATAATTATATTTAATTTAATAATCCAATTGCATAAAAGTATATGAAAATTTCAACATAAGTTCAAATAATTAAAAAAAAATGAGAATGTGATGTCTAGTGTTAAATGCAATTAAAAGGATAATTCAGTCATTATATATTCGAAATCAATTTTGACTCAAACTATTCAAACAACATCAAGTCATGATAAACACTTTTATATGAGTGTATCTAAACATAAATCAATTCACATCAAACTCATTTTTAACTAAAATCAATCTCTCAAAATCAATTATCAACGCCACCAATCCAAACACACACTAAAATGAATATAAAAAAAACTCAAGACACTAAATTGACTAAAAAAATCAAATTTAATGTTTAATATTTGTAATTTAAAAGACTAAAATGAATAAAAAAAATCAAGTAATTAAATTGTCTAAAGTAATTATTTTAAGAAAGCAAAATAGAACGAAATCTTAAATATAAATTTTTTTCTTGGTCAAAAAACATAAATATAAATTAAAGAAGAAAAATTAATATATGTGAGATATGCTATTTATTTTGGAGGGACTAGCCAATCAAACGTGGAATTTAGCAAAGAAAGTAAGTGTTTCCTCTCAGAAGATATGTGAGATATGCTATTTATTATGGAGGTTTATTCTGTATTTTTTGACATTTAATGTTACATTTATATATTACATTTTGATTGGTTAATATCTTGAAGAGGTAAATACCCTCTAAATAAGAGAGGGTAATTTAGGTCTTACCTTTTTTTACGCATATTGAAAAAAGTTGATGTTGTAAATAATGTATATAATTTGCGTATGACTAACATTAAGTTATCTTTTGTATTACATGTATAAAATTTAATGTTGACTTTTATATTCCAATGAGTAAATTGATAGAACAATTGTTAGCATTCCTCTTGCACTATTAGTTTTTGTAACCGATTTTAGTTTTGGAACCTTCTCTGAAAAGAAAAAAAACATATAGATACAAAGTACTACATACATCCAATCATACACAATTTTCCCTTAAAAATATTATACACAATTTTCTTTTTGGTGAATTCCACTTATGTGTTTAGATTGATTTTTTTTGTATAAATAATTAAATAACGAATATTACATACACCAGGTATGTATTTATTTTAACTTGTAAGGAATAATAAGACATTCAAATAAATGAATATATTTTCTTATATATATTTTTCGGCACCAAAATTTAGTTTAACAGAAGGGGTTAGACTTCCATAAGACAGCGACGTTTGAAATATTATTAAAAAATATAATGTTTTACCTCACGGTAAAACACACTGAACCTCCCTCTCTCATCCAAATTTCAAAGTACAAACATATAAATTTTGAGGAAAAATCATTTACTAGAAAAGTGTTAAAAAAACATCAATTTCATGTGAACTAAACAACCCATCAAATCTTCAACAACACACAAAGTAGAATGTCTTTTGAAAGCAACTAGTCAACAAAAATACATCAACAATCATGAAATTCAAAACTAATGAAATCACGAAATAGTCTTTCTGTCTATGAGGAAATCGATGTTGTTAGAGAATTTGTTCTCCTTTTCGAAGATTTTCAAGAATTCGCTTGTGGAAACACCGAGTTTGCAAATTATCTGCGAATTAGGGCACACATCTATGTGCTTTCAAGTTTTCCTCGCTGCTCTAAAATACGTGAACAGACCCATCTCCGGTGGAACTCCCTCATCTTTATTCTCGTCCAACACCGTCTTATACCGGTCTCTGGTAACGGTGTCTTCAGAGTGCTATTTGATAACTCAGTGAGGAGGTGGCTCGTTATTGTCGTTATGACTGCATTGGTGGTGGTTCCTTGGACCACCATCAATCAGTGTCTTCTTTCTTTATTCTTTCTTTTTTTTTTCTTTCCTTCTTCTTTTTTATTCTTTATTATGTTTTTCTTTCAGGCGTGACTTCACGCGCTTCCCTCTTGGGAAGCAATGTGTGATTAATTTATGTTACTTCTCGGTAATGCACAACGTTCTTCTATATCCAATTCTCAGTCACCATATACACATCAAGATACACTGCATATAACAATGCATTGTCTATGTTAACTGAGTTATGCATACGGGTACAACAAGAACGCATTTTAGGATACATATTTTAGGACAATAAATTGTGTTACGACCCTCTTGTAACTATTATCTCTTAAAACAGCTTATTCGTACCTTAATTTATAAACACAAGATTCACTCAAAATCTCAAACGCGTGAAATTGAGAGTGGGAAAGAAGGAGAGAATGAAATGGAAAAAAATTCGACCTTAACGGTGCACTATAAGTATCCTATTGATCCTCGTAATTGATGTCTCTCAACAATAGAAAGACATTATAAACACAATGCATTCTAGCCATCGCCAAAATATGCAAAACTATCAAATTCAACGAGAGTCTCAAAACAAAAGTCATGTTTAGATATAGGTGCGTTTGTTTCAACTTTTAAATAAAATAGATTTTGAGTTAAAAGAATCTAGAGTTTTTTTTTAGAAATTTTTTAAAAAAATCTAAAGCTATTTCTGTTTGTTTACTATCTTAAAAATCTTTTTTTGAGTTCCTTGTATTTAGAGAAGAAAAAAAAAAGATTTTGGAAAAGCTACTTGAAATAAATTTTCATTTTGAAGTTAAAAATGATTTTTTTAGCAAAATAGATTTCTTAAAAAGATAAAACAAACACAACAAAAATTAAAAAAGTGATTTTTTAGTTAAAAAATAGATTTTTTTTTTTAAAAATCCAAAGCAAACGGGCCCATAATATCAATTATATTGTTAAAAAGACTTAAACAAACCCAATTTGTCAATTAGGAAAGCAGAGCTAACAATACTAACTATAAATGAATATTTAATTTATATAAAAGAAATTGTGGTAATAGTACATAAAATAATGCTAATAGTACATTTTATAACACACTTTAATTTAAAGTATTTGTAAAAATTCATATGGGTTCCACAAAATTTGTGTGAGGCCAACATGATGTGTCCCATCAAATTTGGGTGAGACTCATATGATTTGGTGGAACTCATAAACTCTGACTAATAAATTATAATGAATTGGAAAATTTGTTTTAGAGAATGTAAAAATAACATGATATAATGAAAATGTGATGATAGAACTCTCAATAACATAATATAAATATAATTAAAAAAAATGTTATTTAAACGATCATTTTATGGACAACTTGTAGGACAACTAAAATATATAAATAAATTTAAGTCTTGCACAAAAAT
>Ga0315913_1004423_pt1 | contig 17009 bp, 13 predicted proteins | sample MpolsnodulesMG_FD_207736 | JGI IMG/M metagenome (GOLD analysis project Ga0315913, IMG submission 207736) | Medicago polymorpha root nodule microbial communities from Los Angeles, California, United States - small nodules | ecosystem: Host-associated > Plants > Roots > Nodule | place: USA... | reverse complement strand
CCGAACTCGGCAAGATGTATGAAACCGATCATCCAATTTAAAGACTCAATTCCGCCCACAAATTAATACGGTTTGTGCGGGTTTCGGTTTGAACGGGTCTCGGTTTGATCAGGTGGGTTGATTCGGTTATTTCTCCAATATTTTTCTATTCATCTCAAATTTATTTGGCTATATTTTTAATAAGACTTTCATCAATAAATTAAAAAAGAAAAAGGTCATAGATCAACATATCATAGCAATCATTAAAATATCACGTTATAAAAAAGTTAACAAGAAGAGATGAGGAATTATATATATTTGAGGGTGATATGTATAATGGATTGGGTTTTATGGAGTAAATTTTCTTATAGGACGGTCGGGTTCAGTTTACACGGTTTTGGATTTGTAAAAACCGGGCCCGACCGTCAAAACCCACACATACCCTATTTTTTAGCATTTCTTCACCTCGAGACCCGTTTTAACCCGCCCGATGGACCCGTGGGTGACTCGGATATATTGGTTGGTGGGCGGGTTCGGATTTTGTGTTCATCCCTATTTCCTTCTAAAAAAAAAAAGGGTTAATTAAGTTTGTAGTCCCTATAAATATTCACAGTTTTGTTTTTAGTCGCTAAAAAATAAGATCACACTTTTTAGTCCCTATCAAATTTTCCATCAGCATTTTTAGTCCTTATAAATTTTTCTATCAACACTTTTAGTCTCTGTAAAAAATTTCCGCCAACAGTTTTAGTCCCTAAAATGCTTAAGGAAAATGTTACAAGGACTAAAAAGTGTAATTTTATTTTGTAGGGACTAAAAACAAAACTGTGAATATTTATAGGGACTAAAAACTTAATTAACCCAAAAATAAAAGAGTCTCTTAAGTGACTCAAGCAATTTTTTTTTATTAATGTCATATAAATATATTTGTGCTCCATCTCAAAATATCTCTCGCATTTGACTACCTTCGTGATTTTAACTCAATGGATAAAGATATTGCGTTATACACGCAGAGTCAAAGTTTGACAAAAAATTTAAAAACAAGTAATAAAATTGCATTCAATACAATTTTAGACAGAGAAATCAATTCTTAAGATATAGAGAATAAAGGTGACAACATTTTCTAGACAATTTTTATTTAAAAATTTAATAATTATTATGAGACAGATGGCGTATTGTATTAAAAAATACACTATTTCCGATATTGATTATAAGAAGAAAGAAGTATTTATTAAAAACAAATGTTAAATTTAAATAATTATTTTGATATCATAAAAAATAAAAAATAAGTAGATTTTCAAAAGCACTCTATAGAAATTTGTTTCAAGTAAATAAAAGAGTCATGAGTTAAATATTTTTTCTGTCTTTTCAAAAATATATACTACTCTTTGCATTTACTATCTTTAATTATTTTTGTTTTTGATATTTGCAATTTGTTCTGGACACAAATTTTTTAGGTGAGTTGAGTCTCGGAGGTTCACTAGGATCATTACAACCGTTAAGGTTTGAGGTTCAATGATTGAATCCACGTCCTTGCCAGATACGAGTGTAACTCGTTACCAACTGAACCCCTACGTGTTTTTTGTTTTAATACTTGAAATACTTTTTTTATGTTGAAATTAATATTCAATTTCCTGCAATATACTACTCATATCTTGATTATAAGTAAATAAATAACTCGAACAATAAATAGATCCAAGTGGTAGGAGATTTAGATCCCTTCAACAAGTTGTCAAGGGTTCGATCATTGACTCTTGTATATGGAAAAAATTTGGTTAGGTAGAATCCACTTGTGAACCCCACAAATTTTTCGACAGAGACTAATCACTAATAAACGAGGTAAAGTTTGGTTTGGATCTCGTGATAAATCATTGATATATTTTAAATTTATTTTAACGGACTGGATCTCGTGATGACTACCTTTGACATAGAAGCTGCTACAAGGGTAATTTTAGTAGTGTTGGAGCAATGCATTTAGTGGTGCAAACAAAATGCATCCAATAAAGGAAGGTGCAAACACACAAAAAGTAAAAATAACAAATTTTACATTTATTAAGAAATTCAGTTAAATGTAATTAATTGTTTTGATCACACAAGTGTATTCGCAAAAGTGTCATTCATGGGAATTAATTCTATGGATATAAAAAGTAATTGAAAAATAAAACTCACATTAATCGAAGGGTATTTAAGGATAGACATTGTTTATTTTTTTGACAAAAGGATAGACATTATTAAATAGAGTAAAATTTAATTATATTTGCTTATATTCGAGAGTTAAAACATTTTTTAATAGATAAAATGATAAATAATTATTGAACTCACACACAAATAAAAGAGTTGGAGTTCCGAACTTCAATCACAGAGTCCGACCTAACAATTTTAACATTTTGATATTGATCAATTTAGCTAAGACTTATGGATGGGAACATTGGTTTTAAATTTTAATCCCTCAAATATTAACTACATAAGGACAAAAGTGAATATTATACACATATCACATATACTAATTGAACAATATTTTAGGAATGACGGTAAATTGTAATGACTATTTGAATTTCTCTACTAAAGAGAGTTCTAAAAATGTTATTCGCGATGTTTGAATCTAAGTCATGTGATTCAGCTAACAATGAACACCATAGAGAAGGGATTATTCCAGATATGCATATACCATGGGTATTTTTGGAGTGATAGAGTGTCAAAGGTAACACTATTAAAAAAACAAAAATTAGTGAGGGATATTTAGTGAGGGAAAACGTGAAATTCCTCTCTAATTCCGTCACTAAATTTTGCGACTAAGGAATTTGTGAGGAATTTCATTTTTTCCGTCACTAATTTCCCTCGCTGATTTTGCTTTTTCTAGTAGTGTAAATATTGTTTCAAATTATAAAGCCACTTATTTTATTTTATTTTATTTTACTTTTTTTTTGTGTTAGGTTTATGTCACCAAATTTTTTGTTTTTCTTGATATAATATTTTTTTTACTTATACATATCAAACCGGAGGGAGTATGAGATATCTAAATTCGTTTATAATTTGGAACATCTACTGTTGTATAAGTTTAATAACTACAAATATTTTTTTGACAAAAGTTTAATGACTACGATGTTAGGTACTTTTTTTGAATAAGATGTTAGGTACTTAGATTGGTGTAAATTACATCATGATATTGATACAATGGCTCTGTAGCAGTTGCAGATAATCCAAGTTGATCAAATAGGGTTTAGCATCAAGATCATAAGGCATATCATAATAGAATTTTATTTCTCTGCATATACTTCATACTTTTTTTTGTTGAAAGAGCGTATACTTCATACTTAATTTAATTATATCATGATTATAAAAAGACCATATATTAGCTATTGTAAAATGTAAAATATTAAAATAAGAAGAGTTATATTTACGATTGCTATTAAATAAATGATAAAATTATGGTATTGATATTGATATTTTATACTCGGTATCAATGATGCATAATATTTTTTTTTTAGAATAATATAAGAATATATAAGACTTAGTAGAAAGACTGTTCTAATTAAGAGGCTCATTGGTAGGTGTGGAGTGTGGTTAGGATATGAGTACTGCAGCTAGCTTGGATATGAAACTGACCTCTTTTCAAAACTATGAGTAGGGAAACAAGAGCCTCACTAAACTTACATGATTAAATAAACTTAAAATATCTGAGATGCATTGATCCTTGATGTTGAAAGTTGTCACTATGCTGGTCATAAAATTGGTGGGAAATGTCAGCGTGTGAATGGAAAGTATATAGCTTATTTTAAAACTAAATAATTGAATATTTAATCCAAATGTTAATGCAAGCAAATGATACTTTATATTAAAAAAGAAAAAAGAAGGTGATGGTGGAGAATGAAGGTGTATATGAACCGTGAATTGAGCATATTCGATACTTTGAAAAAGATTTGGTTGTCTTCGTACGTTATAAATATTAGCATTTTGCGTTTTGTTAAAATCATCCAAAGTTGTGGGTATGGTCTTATTCTTATACTTGAATAATTTGATAATTGATAAGAAAAGATGGACCCCACAAATCACCTACATAGCTTTTTTATGTGGTTGTGGTAGTGACTCGTTCATGATAGTGGCTTTGTACAATGTGGTTGGCACTTAGCACCTTTTTTACGAGAGATAGCTAGCTTTAACTTGTTTTCAACTTTGATAAGGTTATCAATGGCGTTGAAAGTTGAGTGGTTTGATGGTGTGATTCAGCGACAAAAGGACATAAAGTCATCTAAAATGGACACGTTAAATGGGTGATTCAAATGAAAATTGTAACTTACCAAATAGTATAACTTAGTGGCATAAGTTTCAAACAAACTGATCTATGAGATATCAGTGGCATACGGTCCAACCTATAATTTGATCCTTAATTAATAAATATATATTTTTTAATCTTAACTGTGAACATGATTTGTTTAAAGATGGTCCTTAAAAAACCCGGGTGCAGCTCGATTTGGAGGGTTAATAAGGGATCATGATGACAAATTTATTAAGGGTTACTATAGTAGCATCAATTACTCTAATATTTTTCATGCAGAGATCATGACTTTGTTTCATGGCATTCATCTTTGTTGGAAAGCAGGGTAAGCAGGGTTCAGAGACATTATACGTTATTTAGATTTCTTTCAAACCATTCGTTTGGTTCAAACGACATATGTTAGATATCACCATTATGAAAATGAAATTGAGATAATTTATCAATTCTTGGTCAAGGATTGGACCTTGCGACTTCAACATACTTTTGCAGAAGGTAATATGAGCTTCATCTAGTCCTTCTTGCAAATGTCATGGGAGTTCCATACACTTGTGCGTGGTCTTTGTTTTCAGTTTTTTTTTGGCTCATTTTTTCTCATGTAAAAAAAAAATGGTAGTTTTCATTACATTAAGAAATAATCTAATAAATACATCAGATTTCATACAAAAAATATTGAATATTTATTTAGTGTTCAAATGCTCATACAAAACAATTCATACAATCATTTCTAGATGTAAAGTAATTTATAATTGTATCTAGATCAATAATTCTATCATATCTTTCTCAATATATAAAACGACTAGACCATTCAACTTTTCTTGTGGCACTGGCGATCTCAAATTATTTTTGAATATTAGTGATATGCTCAACATTATTCTCATATTTTTTGAGTTTCTCACTTAAATGATTTCAATCGTTCCTCCATCATTTGTTAAAGGACTCTTGTCACTGCTATTTTGATAAGTGAACAATTTACGAGAAAAAAAATGTATCCACATGTAGAGAGTAAAACCAACCATTTTCTTTCAAAAGTTTCACACTTACTCAACTTTTTGAAAAAATAGGAATATGAAAAATACCTATAAAGTTTGTTTATAGAAAATGTGAGATTCAATTCCCTAATAGAACCTTTTTCAATTAAAATATCTCAGATGATTCTATCACTCATTTTTTTTTCTCTTCCTTTTTTCACTATCACATGCATGTTTTCACGACAACATTATATGATAAAATAATTAAACAAAACGAATAGAATAGAATAGTAGCATATGAATCGTACTCGCCAATGAAGCTACCACTAGAATCCTTTTTCTTCTTTCTCAATAAGTTGATGCTACAAATTTGTCTTTCACCCGTGAGTCTCTCTATTTTGTTATACGCTGCTACAATGTTGTCGTTCCAAATTAGAGATTTGAACTCCCTTTCTATTTTGTTAAACCTTTGAGCATTGTTACTTCTATTTGGCTTCATGGACCCTAATTTATTTTATTTTATTTTATTTTGGGGTCCAAATTTTAACTTGTTTTTTAAGATCTATGATGGTAGCCTCTCGCTATGTCTCATATACGACTCTGGTTTCAAAGAGTCTTATATTAGATGAAATAATGTTAAAATATAAATTTATAAAGTCTCAGTGGCCCTTACATTGCAAATTGATTTTCAAAGAGTTGATTTGTGTCCGATATAAATTTAAAAATATGAAGATTATATTATATTATATTATAGGGTGAAAAGAAAAGAGTTTTTCAACAATTCAGATTTTATAATTCGAAAACCCCAAAAATTAGGGTGCGCTCATTGCTTTCTTTGGATTATAGAATTCGAACACCCTATAAACAGTTTGGATTATATAATCGGAACTGTATCAACACAAATTATGAACATGCTTGTAACATGAATAGTCATTTTAAGAACCATATTAATCTTCCTAACTTTCATAATTTTGTTTTAGGTCATTGTTAGTTGTTCCCAGTCAAAAAACGATATTCGGGCTATTTGATCGTATTGCTCTGAAACTTGGCCTAAAATTAGGAAAACAATCAAGGATCAAGACTCCCTTAGAAGGAACTTCTTACGGGATTTTGCCTCTCAAAATCCAAAATTCCACATTTAGACCCATTTTTAATTTTTCATATTCTCAGAAAAATTCGAAAAAAAATTGCATTAGTTTTATTTGATTTTCAAAAAAATTTGTGGTATTTTTATGATTTTATTTGATAGATTTTTATCATTTTTTACTTTGTTTTTTGGTTGTTTTTAAAAGCAAAATTCAAAACTGCTGAAATGGGAGAAATTCTAATTGTTGATTATACATAAGCATATTTCGGATTATAAAATCCGAACTTAATTTGGATGTTTTCGGATTTTATAATCCGAAAACCCATAGACATTTTGGGAAATTTTACAGGGTGCATGAAAATGTCATAGGGTGAGAAAAATAATAGTCATTGGTCTATGTAAATATGATTTGGTTGAGTTTTGGTCTCTGCAAAAAAAATAAATTGAAAAACGTCCTTGCAAAATTTTATCTTTTAAAAAAGTCATTGGCCTTACTTTCTTACTGATTTGACACGTTTGTTCCCATGTGACACATGATGATTGTGTAGGACTGATACACGTCATTTTGGTTGATTTAAATAAAAATAAAAAAATCCAAATTTATTTTTTGTGAGTTTTAATATTAAATTTGTTTTAATTAAATACAAATAATCATTTTTTAATTAATACAAATATTAATTTTTTGTGTGTTTTAATTAATATTTGTATTTAATTAAAACACAAATTCATTCATTTTCATCCCCAAATTTTAATTTTTAGATCTGGATCCACAATCTCTCACACGCACATTCATCTTCCTCAAAATCACATCCAGGAAAATGAATCACACACATAAACTCATGCTTCCGAAGAAGAGGAAGGATCAAGACAAGAAGTAGCACCCATGATATGATCATTCATCACTATAATATAATATAATATGTGTTTAATAACTAATTTAACTAACTAACTTTTTATGATTATTCTAATCAATACAAGAATTGAATTGAAATGGATGATAGTGTTCTCTTTTGTTTCTATCGCTCTCGTCAAAGCCCTTTTTTTGCAACTGGTTGTGTGGATGTTGCTACTACACCCTCCGATCATTGTTATAAACAAAAATCTATATTTTAGATTTATTTATTAATGATGTATTAATCTTTATTATAGACCACATATAAAGATGGATGTCCTTACTCTTAATGTCTTTACTCTCCAAACTAAAAGAGGAAGGAGAGATATCCTTACTCTAAGGCTATGTTTGGATTGATGGAGAGTGATGAAATGGAGTGGGATGGAACCATGTTCCATTGTTTGGTTTTGCAAAAAATGAATGGAATGGAATGGAGTGTGATGGAACCCATTCCATCCAATACCACTCATTAAGCCAAATTTTCATTCCCCCCAATTTGGGGTGTATCCAATGGAATGGAATACATTAATAGAACAATGACAATTTTGCCCTATTTGTTTTATTTCATCAACCTGCTTCTCCTTCCTTCGTTTGTTTTCATTCTGTTGTTCACCGTATTTTCTTTTTTCTTGCTTTTCTCATCTTCTACAAGTATTTCCAGTCTCGTTTCTACTACCACTTCTTTTAATTAATATCAATTCAATCATAAATCTCTTACATCTTGTTTCCAGCTTCCAGCGTGTTTTCTAGCTTTTCAATAATTGTTCTAATTTGACTAGAATTAAGCTTATGAAGTTTATTGCTAAAAAAAAAAGCCTACGAAGTTTAAGCTACCAAATGGAAATACAACTATTGTATATTATGCAGGAACCATTATTATGTACTATATATTTTGTTTTGTTTATAGTATGAATATGTATTGACTTTGAAACTCCTGAAAGAAGTTTCTCGTTAAAAAAAAACTTTCGTAAAAATATATTGAATTTATGGTGTTAGTACTCGTTTATTCTGGTGTTATTTGATACCAAAATAAGCATATATTGATTGAATTGAGTTCACAATTCAACAAATTGATATTTTAAATTAAAGGGTAAAAATGGAATAAAAAAGTTATAACACTTCCCGTTCCGTCTACTTTCCAAACAATGGAGTGGGAAATTAGTTCCATTCCGTCATAAAATATCTAAACAATGGAATGAAATTTTTATTCCATTCTGCTCCATTCCGCTCCGTTTCGTTGGTTTTAGCTTATCCAAACAGAAATGTCTTAAGCCCAATCTAAAGTCTGATAGTTCTGCTTCTTGAACATATAAGTTTCTTTGAGGGGGAGCTCACCATTAGGATTATGATTCTACACTAGATTATCTTGTTTGTCTTCGGCTAATAAAGTTACTTGTTCAATAAGTTGCTTCAAGCTTGGGAACAACTAATGCAATTTTCAAAGAAATACACTATTGATTATTAGAAATGAAATTATAGATTGTCAACATTTATTGTTATTTTTTCACTAATCTATATACTATTGAATTTCATCCCACTTAATTATGTCGCTAATTATAATTAATAAGAATGTGTTAAAAAATTATAGTATTACTTTTATCATTGAAATCAACTTAACTAATCATTCTCTTAAGAACCACACTCAACTAAAAATTGACTATTAAAATAAGAGGGAGAAATTGATTTTTTTTTGGGATTCCAATTTTTGAATTCAAAATCTTTTTTTTTTTTTTAAAAAAAATACTTAAATAGTGCCACAATAAAATTTATCAAACCAAATAGTTATATTATTACTCTATCCGTTTCAAAATGAATGTCATTTATGATTTTTACACACATATTAAGAAATATATTAATTAAAAGAAAGAAAGATATTATTCTATCAAATTATTCTAATTAATTATTAGTTTTTTTTTTATTAAAGAAAAATAATATTTTTTTTGAGGGAAAAAAAATACTTTGAAAGTAATGTATTATTTACCTTTGTAAAAAAAAAAAAGTTAAAATTACCAAAAGCAACGATGCAAGAAAAGTTCTCGTCCCCTGTGGTTTGAGGCATGTACCGCGCCGCCGCTATCCTGAGAATGAGTTACCTTCATATCAAATGTTGTTCCTCTCGATATTTCGATTGGATTTCATAGCTTTTGTTGCTTTATACTCTGAAATATTATTTTCTCAAAAGGGTATTCTGTGAAGTGCTTCAAATTTGAGAAAAACTTTGGTTTTTGGTATAACCCTTATGGTAATGGCTATAGTAGAATCATTAACGAAGATACCTTTGCAAGACCCACCCAAGGAAGAGTTTTCTTCAGCTGACTTAACTTGGACCAAGTTTGGGAATGCTGATCACCATGATGAGGTTGCCCTTATTCCCTATGACAGAGTTGATGATTTTATAAACGGCGAGTGCTCGAATGTATTGTGCCCAACTCGGTTTCACATCGAAACGACAAAGTAGTGACACCTTGAAGAAGTACAAGGGTGATGAATATCTTGAGTACAAAAAGTGAGTAGTTTCTGCCCTGCTTCTTTGTAATAGTTAGGAGAATAAAATTCTGTTAGTAGTTAGGAATTAACTACGACCACTAACACTAGACACGACACTGATACGTTCATAACGACGCTAATTTAAAAAATTCACATAATTGAATGTAATCATATGCGTCGGGGTTGTGTCGGTGTCAGACACTGTACACCGGACACACTTTCTATAAGAAGTGTTGATGCTATAGAGGGTAAGTTAGGAGTTGGTTTAGAATTAGTTCCTCAATTAGTTGGTGCAATTGAGTTAGTTAATCAAAATGACTTCGTATGAGCTTTTGCTTCATGAATACGCCTATGTTATTTATCGCAGTCATGTTGATTTTTTTTTCTTTTCTCTGTGAAGGTACCAGTGCTCATTTGGCCCAGAAAATTATGGTGAGGGTGGAGAGATACTACCTAGTCGGAGTTGTTGGCCTAATACCAGAAAACGTGCTGCCAGACCTCAATCAATGAGGGGTTGTACCTGTCATTTTGATGTCAAACGTCTTTATGCTTGTCCATCACTTGCGCTTATTGTATACAATGAGAGGCGTCATGTTAACAAGTCTGGTTTTATCTGCCATGGACCACTTGATAGAGATGCCATCGGCCCAAGGGCCACAAATAATCCATATATATCCAATGAAATTCAGCAGCAAACAATTTCAATGATACATCTTGGCATTCCGGAAGAGAATATATTGGAGAAACACATTGAAGGAATTGAGCGATATTGTGGTTCAAATGTAAAATTCAATAGCCTCGCTTCTCAGCATGTTCGCAAGCTAAGCATGATTATCAAAAGGTCTACTCATGAGCTGGACCTCGATGATGAAGTTAGCATCCGCATGTGGGTCGAACGCAATAGAAAGTCTGTGTTTTTTAATCAGGATACTTCAGAGTCAGACCCTTTCATCTTGGGGATCCAAACAGAATGGCAGCTGCAGCAAATGGTTCGTTTTGGTCATCACAGTGTTGTTGCAGCAGACTCATCCTTTGGTGTGAAGAGACTTAAAGTAATTATTTTTCATTCACGACTTTTAAGTTACACCTGATCTAAGATAACCATAATTATATTGTTCACATTCTTGTATATTGTCAATCAACTTAACTTAGTTATCTTTTCCTGTTGGCAGTATCCCTTGTTTACACTATTTGTTTTTGATTCAAGACAACACGCACTTCCTGTTGCATGGATCATTACACGTAGCTTTGCAAAGCCTGATGTGTCTAAGTGGCTGAAAGCTCTAATTGATCGAGCTCGTAGTGTTGAGCCTGGATGGAAAGTCGGTGGATTTTTTATTGACGATGCCGCAGCTGATATTGATCTTTTGAGGCAAATTTTTATTGTCTTTAAAACTAGTTTGGTTCAATGTTCTATAGTTGTGTTTATTTGTCTTACTTCCGTCGTTTTCTTTTACAGAGATATATTTGGTTGTCCTGTCCTATTTTCACTTTGGCGTATTCGTAGATCATGGCTAAGGAATATTGTTAGAAAATGCAATAATATTGAGGTTGAGCGGGAGATGTTTAAGCGTCTCGGGACAATAGTGTACAACATTTGGGGAGGCACTAGTACATCAGTTGCCTTGGAACAATTTATGCTGGATTTTATTGACCAAACTGATTTCATGGAATATTTTAGAGTCTCCTGGGTGCCCAAGATTGGTTAGATCTTTCTTCTCTTTTCTCTTGCATACACATAAAAAAGTACTTGTTCGGATGAATGCATATTTTCATGCATACTTGTAAATAATATGTTGCAGCTGAAATGTTTTTGTTATTTTGCTTCAGAAGTTCCGTGTGTAGTTTGTTAGTCAGTGACTAACAAGTCCACGATATGACACAAATATGGGAATACGGAAAAATTTATAAAATCATGATACGACACGGCCAACAAATAAGTCCACGATACGACACAAATATGGGGATACAGGAAAATTTATAAAACCATGATACGACACGGCCAAGTATGTAGAGAAAGAGAGAACATAAATGCTCAATGTTTGTAGACAGACATTTACATTGATAAATTCCTATTAATACATAAAAATATCAATAGTCAATTAATGGTGATCTCAATTTAAATAATATATATTTGTGACCGCAACAAGCATGCATAGCTGCATATTTTTCCCTCACCTATATATAGATCAGTATATATTCTTATACTAAGCATCTGTCACAATAAAATACAATTTTGTGTCTTTAGTTAGTAAGATGCTGCATTAAATATGTACATCACATGAAAATTGTGTCTTTAGTTGGTAAGAAGTGCCCAAGATGGATCTGAGAAGTATCTTTAAAAGTTTATTAGATACTTTTTGGTTGTGTATTGATATCGAATACGTATTGGACACCAGTACTATTCCATTTATGAAATATCTGGGTTTCAAAGTCATTGATATGTTAACTTATTGTGTCCTTACCCTTCCTTTTTTCTCTTGCGCAGAAATGTGGCTTTCAACGACGAGGAATTTTCCACTAGCAAGCCAGGAAGCTTCTGGAGCATTAGAAGCCTACCATGTTAAACTGAAAGCCAAACTTTTTGATGATTCACATCTCGGAGCGCTGCAAAGAGTAGATTGGTTAGTCCATAAATTAACAACTGAGTTGCATTCAAGCTACTGGCTTGATCGTTTTGCTGACGAAAGTGATTCTTTCCAGAATGTGAAAGAGGGATATATCGCTTCTACGTCATGGCATCGAGCATTTCAAATTCCCGACTCCGCTGTCACCTTGGACAATAAAGACCGTCTATTTGCCAAAGTTGCGAGCCAGAAAGACAGCAGCGTAACATGTATAGTGTGGAATCCGGGATCTGAATTTTCATTCTGTGATTGTTCTTGGTCATTGCAAGGTAACCTTTGCAAGCATGTTATCAAAGTAAACACAATTTGTGAAAATCGTCAAGGTTATCAACCGTCAATGTCTTTTCGTTCGTTTGAAGAGGTTTTGATGGATCTATGGAGAAAACCAGTGGATGATTCGTTTGAGTTGGACATGTCATTGGGTTGGACGCACCAAATGCTAGATCAAATCCAAAAACTTGTTGAACTGAATAATTCTACCGATATCAGTACAGTAATTAACAATATGCCTCTGAAATGGGTTTCAAAGAAAGGCAGAACCTACAATGGCAAAATATCTTCAATTTTGGCTACCCACGTTAACCGTAACACGAAAAGTGTTGTTATGCATAAGAAGAATCAGAAGCGGAAAAGATTGTCACGATTAAGATGACTGATTCCCGGGAAACTCTGATACATCGTCTTAGGTAAGATGGAGAAGTTGTTGGTTTTGCTCAAAAGTTGGAAGCCATTAACTAATAGTTTTCTCTAATTTGCACACAGTCATATGCTACAATAACTATTCATTTATTGAATCTTTTATCCATTTTTCTTATTTTAAGTCCTTTCAAGTGCTTAGTTCACTGAGGAAGATAGATCATTTCTTTTTGTTTTTAGCTTTGATGTTTTTGTTCTTGAATATGCTTGTTATGTACATAAAAAAGTTATTGGCATATTACTTGAAATAAGGTGCTACTTTTACTGGAGAGAATTTTGACCTTAATTCTTGTGCTTTATATATGGGTGATCCTCATAGTAACATAGTGGAAATTAGTGGGGAACAATATTTGATCAAAGAACCCCTAAAAAAATTTGATCACCTCAATATGATTTGCCACCATTTTTATCAACAGATCCATTGAAACAACTAATTATTGGTTCTCTGAAAAAACTGATTATTGGTATGAAGAGTTTTACGTCACCTCAATAAATGATGTATTCTTAACATTATTTGGGAGAAAATTGAAGGAGAGCTACCAAATTATAAAGAGAGATAGCTTCAGCTTCAAAATCGTATAATTGTGATACTTGAAGGACTAAAAGTATTTTAAGTCATTTGCTTATTCTATTTGAGAGTTTCTTTTCCATCTTACTCACTTCTCCTCGCCTTCCAAAATTCATTTTACCATCCGAACAAAAAAAATACCTACTCCCATTCCAGCATTTGCGAATTTTTCCCTATAAAACCACAAAAAACAAAGTGAAAAATGATAAAACCTATCAAATAAAATAAAAATTATACAAAAATACCACTGAAATTTTTTAAACCTATTTGATTGCAATTTTTAACGGTTACATTCGCACTTATGAGCCCCTCAAATTTCACACTTATGGTTTAGAGTTGGCTAAAAGTGAAAATCAAAGGTTTATTGTAATCAAATAGTACCTTTGGGTAGCATGAATTAAGGACAAGCAATTAGATGGGAAAGGCTTCAAGAGGCGGTCTATAAAATATTTAAAATTATGTTTCACGTGTCGGAGATTATCGTATGTTTGTTGCGTTGGTGGTGTATCAACGGTTGCATTTAATTTATTCAGTTATGCAGAGGTTTCTATGCTAACTATACATGAGCCTTGTTTAGTAATATCTGTGTGGATATGTTAGGAGTTTTTGAAGAGTTTGATAGAACAATGTTCTTAATAGTTGTATGTTTGTGGTTCTCAATTTATGGGCAAAAAGCCTTACATTGCACGAGGGAATGTGTTTCTTATCGGAAGTGGTATATATTGACATCTTATTATGACATTTAGAGCATCCACAATGGTAGTTCTTTAGAGAAAGGTGTTTTTGATGGATGGTGAGAAGGTACGTTAAACTTCCCACCAACCTATAAGTACGAGATTAAATCAGACAAGTACATGAGAGAGGACCCAAAGGTTGCGAAGTGTACACCAGTATGGTAGGTATGCTTTACTTTGCTTCAACAGAGATTCTGCTTCAATCTGTGTTTTTATATGCATTTTTATTCATGTATTTTTTTTGAAAGAGCATTTATTCATGTACTATATTTGTCTACCATTTTTAATTATACGTATAGACCAAATTGTTCTCGGTAAAATGCAGTATCATGATTTCGTTGTGTAAGTCTGTATACATGATTATACCAAATTGTTCTGAAGAAGTGATATCATTTTGTGGAAAGCATGAAATCAATGTTCCTGAGATGAATAGCTTGTACATTCCTAAAAGAGGCCGAGCTCCTCCAAATATTACTGTTGAACATTTTTATCGAGTTGATTTGTTCATTGCTAAACTTGATATACTCAATTTCTAGAGCTTAATATATAGTAGAATTTGTGATTATATGATGGAATTGCTTACTTTGAGTACAACTTTAGATCCAAAAATCATTACAAATCACTCAACGTGGAGAAAATTGTGAGTTGGTTATGAAGTTTTGTTGTACCTGACGCGTCGGTAATATTGATTTGAACGCAAACAACAACCGCAACTTTAAATAACAACTACTTGATGCGTTAGTAATATTGATTTGAACGCAAACAACAACCGCAACTTCAAATAACAACAAACCAGATTCTGCAAGACCAAGTAGAAAGTAAATCTGCAAAATTGAACACATTAGTATTAACCTAAGGTGTCACAAGAACTATCCGCCTCTATATGTGCAAACTCCTCAGGATTCAACAGGTTCTTCTCCTAGTTATGGAGGGAACATAACAATAAAAATCACAAATTTAATCGGCACATGTTTATCTCGAAGTAAAATAGAGGAGAAGAAAACATTTCTTTTTTCTTTGTGAGATATACGAGTATTTTCTTTTCACGTATCTTGTGTTACTGATTGTAAGAATATATAGTCATGACCATTTTTTCTCAAGTAAAAATTACGGATGAACATGTTAACCGATGGGTTAGTGGCAATTCCTACTTTTAAGCATGAAAGACATGTGCGTGCGTAATATATTATAGACGTTAATAAATGCTAGATAACTCTTTAACCAAGTAAGCAAGTTAATCTTTGAATTTAATAGTTTCACATGGTGAAATCACTTAACACAAAAATACTTTTGAAATAAAAATGATCTAAAAAATTACAACAAGTTTTATCCTGTGATTTTAGTGAACAAGAGAAGTTGCATCTTAAAATACAAGTTCAACATTATGAAGTTGATGTTCCTTTTCATCCAATCGCAAACAGTTTAACAACAAAGTTCCATGGAAGCGGGAACCGCGCTCCGTGTCCACTTCACTCTCCCCCACATTCCTATTTTCCTTTCCAATCGCACTTCAAAACCAAAAACAACATTCACACTTTCATCTCCTTATTCTTCAATTGTTCACAGTGTACGAACCCCGAACCCCAAACGTGATTTTCTACCTGATTGGGTTTCTCAAAACGACGACGTTGTTCGACCCCTCCCAATCTACATTGGAGCCGTTTCTCTCTTCGCCGTACTCTTCAATCGTACCATCTCCGGCATTGCTCCCGTTGCAGACGCCGGCAGGTTCTCATTCTCTCTCGCTTTTCTCTGTTCTGATTGTGATTTATTCGAAGAGTTTTGTATTGATAGTAAATGTGAATGTTACCAAAGATAAAAATGAGTACAATTTTACTACCTCAACCCTATTTATAATCACTAATTAACTAGTAACCAACACCAATTAATATAATAACTAACCTATTGTACCTCCAATAATTTTCTCAAATAATTACCAGTGTCGGTATTTGTGTCGTGTCCAGTATTTGTGTCGGTGCTTCATAGATACCGACTCAACACCTACACATGTGATTGATTACATTAAATCACTTCATTTCTTTAATTATTGCTCCCTCCGTCTCATATGAAGTGTCATATTTTATTGTCTCAAATTGAAGTTGTGGTGAGGTATTGGGCATTGTTTCTGTTGAGTTAAGTATGTAGCACCGATACTTGAGGTTGAAGACGTGTAGGGTATTTTCCATGTATCCGTGTTAGACATTGTTACAACACCAAGACATGTGAATCGTGATTAAATTTAATCACTTTCATTCACTCTAATTATTACTGCCACTGGTGTCTACATGTTCATGTCAATGTCGTCTCTATCTAGGCGCTTCATAATGAGTTAATAATTGTTAACTAGGGTGTTTTTTTGCAGTTCACAATCGAGAGCAGACCTTTTAACTTTAGGATTGGCTGTCACTAATATTTTGGCTGGCCTCGTTTGGCTTTCCATAAAACCCAAATCTATAAGTGTGGTAAGCCTCGTTCCTTTTCACTGTTATTTATTTCTGTCCATTTTCCTTTATCGTGAATCTGTTTGTTATTTTAGCATAATAATTTGTTCTTGGCTGTGTCGATGTATTGGCTTGCTTTGTGTTTGGTTAGAGAAAATACTCTCTACTTTTTTATTTTTTAGTTTAAACTGTTAGCTATAATCTTATCTAGATTTGTTTAAATTGTCAAGATAGATTTTGTTATTTTTATTATTTAT
>Ga0315913_1004420_pt1 | contig 17012 bp, 8 predicted proteins | sample MpolsnodulesMG_FD_207736 | JGI IMG/M metagenome (GOLD analysis project Ga0315913, IMG submission 207736) | Medicago polymorpha root nodule microbial communities from Los Angeles, California, United States - small nodules | ecosystem: Host-associated > Plants > Roots > Nodule | place: USA... | reverse complement strand
TGTGTTTTTTTTTTTTGACAACAAATGTTGATTGTGTTTAGCCTTTGAGCTAATGGTAAAAAGACATGTTAATTATATATTCAAAAGTTATATGGTTTCGAGCTTGTTGGTATTTGATTTGAAGTTATCAGAATTATGGTTTGTATCGAACAACAAATGTTAAGGTGTAAATTGAGGATATCTGCAAGCACTTCGACACTTATGTAAGTATGAGAGCAAATTATAAAAGATAAAAAGGATTACATTTTTTGTACCTTGTATTATGGTCTAATGACCTATTTATATATAACTTATACATGAGTTGTTTGGATAGTCGTTGAAAGGTAGTTACGAATGGCGGGTACTAATGTTGAAAATGTCGACCGTTATTCTGAATTTATGGTCGAAACGTTATGGATTTGTAAGGATCCTAAATTTTATGATTGATGGGGGTGTTGGACCGTTAGGGTGCAAGTGAGAGTGGAACTTTAATATGATTTTGTCATATATTGTGATTGGACATTTGCTCAGTTCGATGTGTTCGGGCTAGAACGATTTAGGTTTCCTATGGATGGATGGTGGGGCTTTAAGCCAATCTAAAAGAATTCCCTCGCAAGGAGTTAGGGTCCTTTCAATTTTTCATAAGAAATAAAAGGTTTCCTTTAAAGAGATAAAGGCAATGAAGTTTGAATTACCTTTATTTATTTATGTGTGTTATCCCTTCGGTTCATATGGAAAGATGACCTTGATAATTCAAAGTTCGATTGGGGGTAAGTAAAGTTTGGACTAAGAATATTTAATGCAAGAGTCGAAATCGGGTTATCTTGGATGATTCATCTTTAGAAGGAGCTCATTAACCATCTGAGACCTACCACCTGCATTTTGTCTATCTCTCTCGAAATTGAGAAGATTCTAACTGCCCTAGAGATAGGTAAATATAAATCTCATTGTAAGTGTTCTTTCAGAACATATGTATTCTCTGCCTTGAATCGGGGATCACCCTCTCACTCTACATTTTCATTATATAAAATAAATCTCCATAAAAATGTTTACAAACTAAATTGTTTTTGTAATGTTTAGTTAACAGAATAACTAAATTGAAAACGTTTACAAACGTAAAGAACTTATGTGAGACCAAAATAACTTAAAGGACTAATTTGTTAGAAACCTCGAACTTAAAGGACTTATGGTATAATTTAGCCTCTTAAATAATATCTTAAGAACCAGTTTGATGATCAGGATATGATAGAGACAATGTATGATATGGAGCTGGATAGAGATATGATATGATATTGACATGATAATCATTAATTATATTATTTGTTTGATGCGCACATGATAACAAACATACTATAATTTTTATCATAATTAAAATATGATATCATTATTTTAAAAATGACAATATTTTAAAAACGACAAAATATCATGATAATAAATAATTAATAAATTTCTAATCCTATTAGGATAGTTTCTAACCCAACTTATACTCAGGATAAAAATTACAAAGGCAAGTCAAAATAAGATAAAAAAAATCGTTTATTTTATCCTATATATCTGGTGTATTAAACATGAGATTTAAACAAGACATGATAATTCTAACATGGCCATCAAATGAACTCTAAGAGTCTGTTGGGATGGGGTAATTAGAAAATTTTGAAGAATTTAGAATTATAGGTAATTCAAATGACTCAATTAAATTATTTTCATTTCACAATACTTTTGTTTGGATGGAATGATAAAAAAATTCATTGTCATCATTTTGGGCAACTTTTATAAATTTTAATTTTTTGGGGCAAATTTGAAATTAGGGGTCAATTTATAAATTTCAAAAATTTTGAGAGTCAAATTATAATATTTTAAAATTGAGGGGTCAATTTGTATTTTTTTGTAAATTTATTGGGGTCAATTTGAAAATTTGAGAACCAAAATGCAAATTTAAAAAATTATAACAATGAAGAAATTTGAAATTTCTAACTTTTAGATGCCATTTGAAATTCTCCAAATTTAACTTGAACAAAATACTTTATAAATTTCCATCATTTTGAAAATTCTTCAAGTTATTATCCAAACAATGAAATTCACCTCAAATATTTCAATTCCTTCAAAACATTACATTACCTCAAAACATTCCTCATCCAAACACACTATAAGGATATTTCTTATCACATCTTGACAAATAAAGTGATGCAATTTCCAATATATTCACTCCGTCCCTATATGTAAGCCCATTTTGTTTTATTCACATTTCTTAAGAAAAGTTGTCAGTGTAATTAATGTGTTTGTTTTATGTGTTAATATTACCAAATTATCTTTTGTTTGTATGTGTATTAAATTTGACTATTCATATTTCAAGACAAGTTAGTAGTATTAATTAGGGGTATGTTTAGGAAAAATAAATGTATCGAGTAATTTAAAAAGAGATTTACATGTAGGACAAAAATAAAGTTAAATATGTGCTTAAATATAAGGACAGATGAAGTATATTTATATCTTTAATACATTAATGTATATCATTAGAGTGTATGTGAGCCTTTTTCATAGTTAAACTAATTAAATGAATTATGAGTTGTGCTAACAACACTCTCTTTTGAACACTCTCTCTAATACTCACTCTTTTATTGGTTTAAATCATTGTGGGTCTTTAGAAAATTGAACCAACACAAAGTAGTGGGACATACATTGATATCATCCGATAAAAGAGTGAGTGCTAGAGAGAAGTTGAAAAGTGAGTGTTGCTAGCATTCCTCGTGAATTATTAATCAAAAGAGATAAAGACAAAATTAGCAAATGACATAAGGAGCAAATCTTAACTAATGCCCTTTGGCCTTATTTACAAGAAACATTTGACTTTTTTGATTCATTGCATAAATGATATATTTGGTCTATATTCTAGACAAGATACATCAATTATTCAATGAATTTAAAAAGTCAAATTTTTTTTATAAATATGACCGGAGGGAATATCATTTTATTACCCCTTCTAAGTTGATTTGTATACATTTTCCTTATAAAAAAAAAAAAAGTTGATTTGTATACATATACATCCATCAAGCACATCAAGTAATCTTTAAAAAAAAAGCACATCAAGTAACAATCTTAAACAGCTGAAAGACACATACATACAGAAATCACGTAAGATTCCCGTCCCAGTGTTGCGCACGAGTTTCTCAGAATGAATGAATGATTGAGAGAAAATGGTTGAAACTCACGACATTCTTTACGCGCGTGGAACGTAATTTGAGTTTGTTCGTGAATAGAGGAAATTTGCCGGTGAAATCAAATATCACAAACCGGTCACATGGGTTATTAACGCCCATGACGTCACTTTGACTTCGACGTAGAACGGTAAAACATTAAACCATGACGTAACCAATAAGTAAAAAAAAAAAAAACCACACAAGTATGTAGGAAAACCAAAGTGGAGGCTAAGGATAAGCTATTCTTGCATGATCACAAGACCAAATAAATAGTCTTTGGACACACTCATATAAAGATATTATCTTAAAAATATTTAATTATTTTTTTATCAAGTTTATTTTTATCATTAAAAAATATTTGTTTATGTGTGTATGACCAAACACTATATGTTTGATCTTGTAACCATATTAGAATTTCTGGCTAAGGAATGTTTGGGACACTGATTTTTATGTAAACCAGGTATCCTCGGAGACTAATTATTTGAACATTGTGGAATTCAAATGGACGGTAAGCTCTTTTTAAGAAGACCCTAGTTAAGTTAAAAGAGATTTATGTCATCTCATCTAAGCACTATTAAGTTTCGGGACATCAGTTATGAAAACTAAAAAAGAAAATTTTATATTAAAATAAATATTTTTTGTAGGAGTATTTTTATGAGTTTGATTACGTGTCTTTTAAAATATTTTACCATATTTATTTTCTTAACCAGTGTCACTGAGACACTAGTTATCATGTTCTTAAAACTACAAACACCACAATGAAGTTTGATTCAGTTGATAAATAATTGATTCATCCCTAAAGTTGTGAATTGAAACTCATGTCGATGTCACAATCTCATCTATTTAAGGATATTTATAAGTACTATGTAAGATCATCTACAACATAGCACCCCTTTTAGATGCTTAAGTAGGTCATGTATGTATACATCATATATATTTTTTAGTTTTTAATAAACATCGAATCTCTCCAACCCGATATCTTAAAAAAAAGTTATTAAATAAGTCATATTAATAACTCAATTTCATTGTATTTATTCATTTGTGTATAATTTAATAAGTATGGTCCGTCAAAATTAAATAGAGAAGGTGTTTACATAACCATCATTCTGTATAAGCATCAAACATTTTCTCTCCACAATTGAGACGTCTATTTAGTTTAGTGTTAAATATGGGAAGTTCATACCAATTAATCTAAGCGTTTGCTAAGTCCTGGAGTCTATTTTATCATGTCCGATCATCTAAGAACAATTAATCTAAACTTTTTTAATGATTTAATAATAAAAACACACTGCTGATGTGGATGACATGTGAAGCGATGAGTCCCACTTCCATGACATAATCATCGGAGAAAGTCATAACTTTCCTCGTCATCGTAACGTTCCCGTTTCAACACGTGGCAAGATCTTTAACTTTCCTTATGGTAGGGAGGTTTGTGGGCTTTGGGTCCACCATGCTTTTGGGCTTGAGTATTGGATAGGCCCACGTGATTGTCCTTTTTTGAGTGTAAATATTGGAGATTGAGTATGGAATGGGGTAGTGAGTAATGAATAACCTTGTGGGATGTGGGGACCACAAAAATAATCATGAATATAAAGTCAGTCATATTAGAGATAGAGCCCTCACACTCAAATGTGAAGATGCACCGTTGATGGTGCTAAATAAGTAAATATTTTGTCTGCCATATGGAGTATGATGACTACGGGTTGCGTCACACTTTTGAAGGGTCCCTCCTCACAATTTTATCGATTAGTTATAAATTTATTCAAAACTAGAATGGAATCTTCTTCAAACTTGACCTCTAATGGTGAATTATTTAGGTAATTTTGGCTTTGATGAACCACTTCAAACTATTTATTCCGGATTTAGCCCGAGCTTAATCTGGATTAAGCCTAAGCTCAATCCATCAATAATTTAGTCAAATGCACTTGATCCAATCAAATAATAAAACTTTTTCAACAGGCAATAATGACTAACGGGGACAATGACTCAGACAATAAAGTTACGGCCGTTACAGTCTCAATCATTAAATGGAATGCTCCTCATAACCTCCTTACTAACATGGACGTCAAGTAGCACCCACATCAACATATAAAGAAGCGTTGCTCGATCTTCCATGGAGCAAACTTCTCAATCCAGTTTGAATCAACTGCACGCCAGGTAGGGGGCAAGGTTCCATTTAAAAAACCAACTATCTAATCATTCATCGACAAAGTAATTGTCTCCCCATCCCCTAAACTGAGGATTATAAACTAGAATGACGTGTTTACATCAGCGGCCAGCAATGGTGACAACTAGAATGACATACCTACGATAATGACCTACAAAGGTGAAAACCATAACTGTGTTCCAGCGAGTGCGCTTAACAGAGGTGTGACCTCTGAGATAATATTCCAGCAATAACGACCAATGACGAACAAATGATTTAGGTGTTGATGGTATTGATCCAACATCAATCACATATGACCGTTGAACAAGGTCAATCATTAATTGTCACGTCATATTTTTTAGGAGAGTGTCTAAACTATATGAAAGTCCTCGGTTTAGTATCTGGTAATGAGATTTTGGGGAACAAAGTGATGAACTTTCATATACTTTAAAAACTAAATTGACGGATTTTATGTACTTTAGAAGATCTTGTCAAAAAAAAAATACTTTAGAAGATATTTAATATATTTTTATAATTTAAAAATTAAATTAAAGAGAGAGTGATATTTTAAAAACTAAATTCAGGGTTTATTCATTAAAAAGATCTAGTATCATCATTACTATACAAGTTGATTGACTTATTTCTTGCAAGAGCTCAATCTTGATTGGATAATTGGATTCTAAAATCAGTGGGAATAAACGACGTGGTCTCGTTGAGGATTCAATAATGCGTGATGGATGTTATGAGTGGACCAAAACTCTTCTTCTTGTAAATATTGCCATAGCCTTTGTCCGTGGAAGCTGCACTTCCAGTCCTGGTCACCATGCACAATATACATTATTTTAGCATTTATTTATAGATACTTACTATTATTCACTTTTAAAAGCATCATGCATTTTTGTATCAAAGAAAAAGCAACATGCATTTTAAAAAAATAAATTTAGGCCCACGTGAATCCTAAACAAGATTTAAATTTCAATCCATATAGAATACTTTAATGGAATATTACTCCATTGTTTTCTTCTATCAATACAAACTTTGGAGTTAGGAAGAAATTAATAGTAATGTATTGACACGTAATAAATACATGTCTCATGTGATGACAAAATATGAGTATTTTTTTTTCTTCTTCTTTTTCTAACGAGTCTGGCAGCAAAATTTGCATATCATCATATAGTAAATGTTTAAGAAATAAAAAATAATTAGGAGTTTAAACCTTTGTCTGAACAAATCAAATGTCATTGCAGTATTTTATTATGTGATTTATATTTTATAGGATGACAAAAAATAGTTTAGCGGTTAGAGAAATTTAAAGTGAATAAGTGGGGTGTCAAGAGTTCGAACTTCGACCTTTACATATATTATACATTATTTTTTATCAATTGAGTTAAGCTCACGAAAACAAATTTGTCATTCTTTATTAATTATAATTAGGTCTTATCTTAAATCTATGTAAAATTTGGTTTTTTGGAATACACTTTACATTCAACATTATTTAATTTAGTGTGTGGATATAACCGATTTCGAATACACATCACGTTCAACATTATTTAATTTGATGCGTGGATATAATGGACAAATGACTCAAATTAATAACATCCAATCTTATCTTAGATTTCTCTATTTGATCATATCATCCATATAAAACCAACTTTTAAATAAGAGATAGATACCCTATTTTTATAACTATCAAAACTTATTTTTATTTGAATTTTTCTCAATAATTTACCACAAAACTAATGTTAAATGTGGACAAATTATACTACATTATTGTATACTATGCTGGATGATTTGACATATGATTTATATTTTTAATTTAGTTATTTTGGTATTTCATTTGATGGGTGTATTATTAATTGTGTGTAGATTGGCACGTTGTGGATGGTTGGTTGCTTATAATGCAAATCTGTCGGCGCCGCGGAATGGATGGAGAAAGAAAGAAAGAAAGGATGATTCATTTGTTTTGATTTTTGAAGGTGTAAAAATGAATTTAGTTGACTAGGTTTGATTGGGGTGACACATGGGTGACGCAATCTGAGGTGACAGTGTCACATCAATGGTGGGGACCCTATGACTTCATACTCTGAATCTTTGTCTCATCACCATACCATAACTGTATGTAGTAAAAGGTAAATTTTCATGCTCAACTTTTAGGGTTAATAGTGTTTTGGGCAAAACTGAGATACAATTCCTCGTGTGCTTTTCGTATGGTTCTTAACTAAAAATACAACTTTTTTGAAGATAATAAACTTTGAAAGAATTATGGATTTAAGGAAATCATGGTGAATTTAATTAAGAACCATACGAAAAGCATCTAAGGAATTGTACCTAAGTTTTTTCTTAGTGTTAATATAGGACATTTCCGGGTTTACCCCCGTAAAATATTTTTTTTTATTTAACCCCTGTAAAATAATTTTTTTCCGAATACCCTCAAATAGGCCGTACAAAAACGAATTTTATTTTTTTTCCAGAAATTTTGGTTTTTGTATGGCCTATTAGGGGGGTTTTCTGAATAAAAATATTTTACAGAGGGTAAACCTGAAAATGACCTATATTGCAGGGGGATAAAATACCATTAACCCTAACTTTTATCATCATGAGAAATAGTGTGTTTAAAAGTAGAGATAGATTGATTAGATGGTGGAGATAAAAAAAACATCACCCTTCATTTTTCACATAACTCTCCCCTCTCATCTTAAACACTCGGCCTTTCTTTGGTATGAGAGAAATAGAGGAGAGAGAGAAAGAGAAGAGAAGTTGGAGATTTGTCTTATTTGGCAAGAAGAGAAATTGAGAAGAGAGAAGAATAAATGGTGGGCCGAATACTTTTTTTGTTTCTCTTCAAAAGTGAGAAGAAAGAGGGAAGAAGACAAAAAAGTCTATTATGTCATTGATTTTTTAATTAATCATATATTATAATGTTGTCTTATCAAGGATACTTTTGTCTTTTTAAAAATAATAACATTTCTTTCTCTTCTATTTCTCTCTTCTTTCTCTTATACCAAACAATACATCAAATGTTCTCTATTTATCATCCTTTTCTTTCTTCACAAACTCTCTCTTACCTATTTCTCTCTTTCCAACTTCTCTTCCGAACCAAACACACCATCAATGAGAAATAAATTTGATCCAAGAACCATCGCACTTATTTCAACAGGAATTGTTTGATCTATATGAAAATTGGTCTTCTCCCTTTTAAAATTATTCAGTTCCTTAATTCAACGGGAGTTAACTCTTGTTCGGCATTATTCGGTGTAAGTTAACTCATGTTGGCACTTTTAAGATCGGTTCAATAACTTTTTAAACTGGTTCAATCGATCTCAAAAGTGTCGAACGAGAGCTAACTTCTTTTGAGTTAAAAAAATGAGTAATTTTGAGAAGAAGAGTAATTTTCGATCTAAATTGATGGTTAGAGAATATTAATACTTACAGGACATCTTTAGCTCTCTTTTAATTAATCATCTCTGTCATTCAAATAATTTATTTTAATCTTCAATTTGTTTCGCAAATACACTAAAATCACCAAATATAGAAGGTAAGTATTCATTTCCATAAAAACAAACTAGAATTATCTACCTTTCAAACCTCGACATTTACTAACTTTATCTCGATTTCTCTTGTGGGGTGCATTTGTTATTGATTAAAATAAAACTAATTTTGATTAAAAAAAAATGATTTATAAATTCTTAAGAGAACTATAAAAGATAGATAATACATTTTCTACAAAAGTACGGCACCATGCACATTACTTGAATCATAATGAAAATATAGACGCTATTTTTTTCTTACCCTACTGCCTTTTTACGTGCCCTACAAAATTTAGAATTATTTAATCCGAATAGCATAAAATATATTAAAAAAAACCTTCCAAAATCCTCTATTTTTGGATTTTATAATCCAAAAATAGAGTTTATGAGAAGGTAGGGTGTGAAAAGAAATTTCAATAAAGATATTGCATTCCTACTGAAAAGAAAATGAAGGCCCAAGCCAAAAGCTTTGTGGCTATCACTTGTATCTTGCTTGAAACACTTGGAAAATTGTTGGACACACTTCAAACAAGGCTGAAATACATCAGAAAAAAACGTAAATATTCATTGACAGTTAACTGTCGTCGGTTAAAATCCATCAGCAGTTAACTTCGATGAAGTTATATTTGTAAATTACTGATGTTTCTTAGCATTAAATGAAGTGTAAACAACACTCTTCAAACACTTGTGTCTTGCCTGAGTTTCCACTTTGGATAGTGAGTGCTTTCTTGTGTTACTTTTAACCTAGTTCGAACCACTAAAATACTCCACATATTTTAAAAGTGTACATCTTTGTACCAAAAAAATAAAAGAGAAGAATCTAGTCTAGTTATAAAAAATGTAACAACCCCTCCCATAAACTTTGGAGAAACTAGGTTTTGGAGTATCTCTTAAATTAGACTCTCACCATCACTTGTCTAATTCTAAATCATATCAATATTGAATTAAAGATCCATCACACTCTATTTGAAATAATTTATTTTTTAGGATGATTGGACCCATAAATTAATTTCTTTTCCCTCTCTTCTTTTGAGTGGACAGCAAATTAAAGTAAAGGCACCGCCACACAGGTATTGGTTACCATGAAAAAAGGTCATGCCATAAATTAGTTGAGCTTACTATCTATCTATCATAGTCACACAATGGGTGGAAGGAAGTGGATGATTTTCGTTGAGCATTATTTACCACTTGTCTCTATGTTCTTTAAAGGGCTAAACAGTAGCATCGGATTCTAATTTGACCAAAACTAACGTGTCCCATAAGCTAGGTCTTCTTCAATTGTTTTCTCATATCTTTGTCAATTACTTTCATCACATGTCTTATATATGATTTATTACTTAATATATTACTCCCTCCGTCCCTCAATAGATGACCTATTTGACAATATACATTATTGACTTTACATACCTTGATCATATTTTTCTACCAATTCACAAAGATAAATAATATCATGTAAGATGTTGGATTCGTCTCGATGAATATTTTTAAAATATTAAATTTTCATAATTTTTTTAGTAGAGAATTGAAGATATCAAAGATAAAACATATGCATTGGTACGTGTGTCAGAGTCAATTAGGTCATCTGTTAAAGGACGGAGAGAGTATGTACTATTATGGTTCAAACTAAAGAATGAAAAGACATTCCTTGTTCTAGAAGTTTATTTAAAAATTTGGTTGCATAATAGAGATTGCGAGTGTAATTTTTTTTTACATTCTCAATCAAGCATAAATCATCATCATTAGTATGAATTTTAAAGAAAGTAAAAAAAAAGTTAAAATTTGAATAATTTGGATTGTTGGATCCGAAAGTCACATTACATAGTGTTTTGCGTAATTTAAACAAAAACGCTTAAAAACGAATGAGAAAAGTCGTAGAGTCATATTCCTTTGAATTTACATAAAAATAGTGTGTGAAGTCTATTATGATTCAATTATGTTTTGAAACCAATATTCCCTCAAATAGAGGTTTTTTTTAAGGGTTTGGACTACAAGGTGAGAAAGATGGTAAAGAGTTGTCTGATTTTAGAAAGAGAAATGATATTTGAACAACCATTTTTTAACAACTTTTATGACAACTTTCTCTTTCATACTCATATTATTTTTTACTTTCTCTCTCTATTGCTTTGGTTTTTGTGCCAATCATTCATTTTCTTGTAAAATTTTGGTTGTTGCAAAGATTGTCATATAAAATGATGTTCAAATAACACAACTCTTTTAGAAAACATGTTTGTGCATATATGTTAGGTTGTTTTGAATTCTATAATCCAGACAACAAAAACACGTTACATATTACAGAATCTAAAACGACTAATTTTTTTAATTTTTTTTAAAAGATATAAATTGGCATAGGAGGGGTACGAATGGCATACAGGATGGTTTTGGATTCTAGAAGTCGAAACTCCAAAACATGCTTCGGATTCTAAAATCAAAACAAGGTTAATTTTAAGCAATTGTAAGATCGTGAGAGTGGGGGGTGTTTAATAATCACGGGGGTGTTTAATAATCTTGGGCCTAATGTTAGGTCGAACCTTCTTGTTCTCAAAGACGGGCTTATGTTCTTGATGTAGTACGCATGTAGGAAAATTGGTCTTCTCACTTTCAAAATTGCTCTTCTCCATTTTAAAATTGCTCGCTCCTTTAATTATGTTCAACGTGAGTTAACTCACGCTTGACTTTTTCAACGTAAGTTAAGTCACGTAGGTAAGTGAATAAGTAAAAACAAAAGGAAGAAGAGCAATTTCATGCGTGTAGGACAAAATCCAAAACACTTTTCTTTTTCTCTTCCGAGGAACAAACATTGTTAAACAAACATACATTTAAAATTGTGCTAGTAAACTCATTTTTTGAAAACTTTCCTATTAATCTTCATGATAAGATAACATATGGTAAAATATTTTTTTTTCAATTAGTCTAATGATTAAAATTTCATCAAGTGAATAATATAAGTTCAAACACTGACTCATACATATATAATGCAATGTCTCTAGTAACTGAGATATACACACGGGACATACGGTCAAACATTTTATCTACTTTTATTTGAGGGAAAACATTTTATCTACTTTTCTCGATCATATTAGTTCCTAACATAAAACCAACTGACAAACATATAAATTGTGCACTAAAGAACCTAAGAAAACATGTCCTTGTGAGCATAGGTCAGTTGGCAGAGACATGCATTATATGCAGGGTCGGAGTTCGAACCTCGGACACCCCACTTATTCACATTGAAAAGGTGAATTGTAGCCACTAAACTACCTGACAGAAGAAAAAAAAAACCTAAGAAGACATAGCTTGAAAATTTATGTAAACCCTCGTGCCACTATTATAAGCAAAAATCAATATTTTGGAGTCATTTATTAAATGATGTATGTGATCTATAATAAATATCACATACATCATTAATTGAAGAATCTAAAATGTAAATTTTTACTTATAATAATAACTAGAGTGTATTTTGTTTATTAAAATGTAGCTTAGAAATTAATTATTCAAATTAGCGCGACATAACTTCTTATATTCTAATTTCTTGTTAAAAAAAAAAAAAAAAAGCTTCTTATACTCTAACTGTAAAAAAAAAGAAAAAATCTTATATTCTAAATTTGTTCAAATTAATTTAGGGACCAGGATTGGATGCAGTTGAATTCAATTGCAGGGTCCTTCATTAAGGCTTTTATTATATTGTTTTTCTAGGGGAAAAGATTTGATGCAATAACTTAGTGAGAAATGTTTCGTATTATAGTGTGTTGCGGAAGAAAAATATCATTTACTGTTTTTCACGTTCAAATTTGTACGAATCTTTTATTATATTATTTTTTTTATATAAGGGAAGTTGTTAGGTCAAATAGACAAACACGACAATCAAAATAGATATTGACTAAATTCTTTTACATTCTACCGTAAAAGGTTATCGAAAGTTGATAGTGAATGATCTAAATAGTAAGTAATCGCATTCACATGTATGAATCTTTTATCATATTAAGAGAGTATAATATATCCATCTGATAGAATTCCAAGCCAATAAGAGTACATTATACATTTTTTAAGGAAAAGAGGAGTATATTGGTTGCGGTTTTATAGAACCAAATATGTTCCCAATTTTCTCCCAAACTTATCTGGTATATATCTACCTAACTTATCTGGTATATATCTACCAGATGTCGTATATAAGGACAAATTCGGTATTTTAGGGGGCCCTTGGAGATTTTGAGGGTTTAAAAAAGAAATGTTCTTCTTTTTATCCCAACGGTGGACTTGTACTTGTTCTTTTTTGAGAGTTTCTTATCGCACTTTACATACTTCTCCCCCATCCTCTGAAAACCATAGAATGCCCCTGGATTTTTGGATTCTAGAATCTGAAATGAGTTTTTCCGCTATTTTCGAAAAGAAAATATTAATCGTGGCTAGCTGTTTTTTCTTCTCCATGTCTTTTACCCATTTGGATTCTAGAATTCAAACTGAAAACAAGTGTTTTTAAACATTCAAATTTTAAGAACCAAACATCCATTTTACATGCTTTGAACCCCTCGTGTCAAAATAATTTTTCACATTTTTCCATGAGTTTTGACACAAAAGGGGTTTGAAGCATTTAAAAATAGAGTTTAGATAGTAAAATAGATCCAAATTACTTGTTTTGTTCGAATTATATAATCCGAATCGGTAAAAATTCTGAAAAAAGCAACTAGCCGCCGTTGAATCATGGTTAAAATGACCGTGACTAGTTTTTTTCACTTTGAATATGAATGACAAAATCTCACTCGGATTATAGAATCCATAAATCGGAGAACATTTTTGGTTTTTCAGAGGGTCTGCAAGAAAGATTAAGAGTGAAATTAGAAATTCTATTTTCTTTTTATTATATTGCGGCCCAAAAAGGCCCAATCAAGAAAAGGATTTTGTTTTTATTTGACATTTTACCTATTATTTTACTACAACCTCAACCCAAAAGAAAAATTAAAAATAAATAACGAGAAATGATATTTGTACAACAATTTTGTAACAACTTTTAATGATTCGTCTTATCAAATACACCATCAAATCCAACTCTGAAAATATAGTAGTTCAATCTTTTGAGGGAAAACTTTACCACTCATCATCTCAAAAGACTTTGCCACCCATAACAGTACTACTGGCTCGAGGATGTTTGGTTTGTACAAAAAAAAATGCACCTTTATCATTGTAAAATTTTAATTTTTTCCCATCTTAACTTTTTTTTTCATTTATAAAATTTATTTCACAGCCTATTATACGTTCAAATATTTTCTCTCTTTTCCTCTTATCTCTCAATTTCACAAATAGAAAGAGAACTCTTTAATCCCTTGCTATTTGTGACACAATTAATATGGCTCCCTACAACACGAGGTTATGGAAAATGAGAAAAAAACACTGTGTTCAAAGATGAGATTACTAATAAAGTGAAGTTGCTGGAGCATGTTAAACATGTATCTTGGTTGTTGTTCATAAGTAGAAGGGGGAAGCACTCTAATTAGGGTGTTTGCAATGCATTTGAGTTTTGTTGTACGAGTTTTTTTTTTACAAAGTTTGTTGTAGGAGTTAGAGTATCCCTTATCCTATTTTTCATCTCTACTTTCACTTCCTTTTATTTGTGCTTAGCACAAGAGCATCCTAAATTAACATCAAAAGAAACTAGCTAATTCCTTTGAAGAATTTGACATACGTTACATATAAAAACTTTATAATTCGAATATCTGATTACTTGTTTAAGTGTTGGGAGTCCTCACCACTTGATACATATATCATATAAAATCCTTCAAATTTTCTTTTCTAATATTTTTTACTCATCCTATTCTAATGTTTAAATCTTCAAATCATTTCAAAGCTATTGTGAATTCTCAAATATGTGAAGATGAATGAGAATTTAAATGTCTTATAAATAGAGGAGTCACAAAATAGAAAGTAATTCAAAAAGTGAAGGATTGAATTGAGGGAAAAATTATAAAACAAATAAAAAAAAATCACACAAAAATAATAATGGGACAAAATTCAAATTAAACTTTTTTCACGTGGTTTATAAGTTCAAATGCTTTAGCCAACAAATCAAAGTAGAAAAGAAAAAAAAAAAGGAAAATTACACTCACCTCCTGAGGTTTACGAAAATAACACTAATACCCCTCTAATTTTAAAACTTACACTAACCTCCCTTAAGTTTTCTTTTAATAGACAAACACCTCCCTTACTATTAACACCGTTAATTTTTTCTGTTAACTTTTTTTTTTTTTTTAGAATTTTCAATTAACCGTTAATAGGGCAAATCTCCATTGTTGAATCCATTCAAGAAACTATGTTCAAATAGAAATATATATTTTGTTAATCAGCGTAATATATTGATGGTTTAATAGGTCATTTGGTCCCCCAATTAATTTTCAATTTTCAATTTGGTCCCATAATTAATAAAATTCACATTTCGGTATCTCAATTATACGTCTGTTAGTCAAATTGATCCCCTCCGTTAGTTTTTTAATGTCTTAATATTTTTATACGATTTTAACCGTTTGATTGCATGTCCATTATATCTATAGTGAACCATCAACACTTAATTTTTTTCGCTTTTGATCATCTTCCCTCTTCTTCTTGCTCATATCTTCATCATCTTTCATCATGTCCAAAAGGTTCAACCTTTTCCAGATTTTCTTTTTCCAAAACAATTTATTGAAACTCAATTTTCAATCAACCACACCAACAACTTCTTCATAATTCAACTTTATCAAAAAATTACATAAATTAAATTGAATAATTGATATGATTTCAATTTTAACAAATCTCTAATTTACTTCTTTCATTCCATTCCCAACAACACCAATTTTAACCCCAAATAAAATTCAATTATTGAATAATTGCGATTCCATTTACCTTTTTTACTCTTTCCTTCATCCCAATCATAATCATCTTTCAGAAATTTTAACCCATAAATGAAACCCAAAACTTTAAGAAATCGGGGTTATGGGTATGGACTCAGTTGAAGAATTAGAGAGTGAGAACGTTGAGACCCAGCACGAAAATTGGGGTTATGGGTCAAAATTTGTTAATTATACAACACTTTGAAATTGAAGCAGAGAAGTGTAGCATTTTCTTCCTCTTCGCGAGACATGATTTTTTTCGGCCAACAATTCACATTGTCTCTGCTGATTTCATTTGGGCCAGAACAAAGTAACAAATTTATGATGTATTAGACTATGAGATATTGCTTTCCCATGGGAACCAGAGATTAAACCAATTTTTTATTTTTCATGTTTTCCGGTGCGTTGGTTTCTGAAATTGAAGGTTGTTTGTTTGTTTGTTTTGTTTCAATGATGGGTGGTGGAGCTCACGCATTGAAGTTGTTGATGTTTAGACGAAAGAATTGAAGAAGTTTGAAGTTTAAAGATCTGTTGGTATTGTTGTTGTTGCTTTTTTATTGTGCTACGAATGAAAAGGAAGGAAGAATTTGATGAAGATGTATGAAGAATATGATGAATTCGATGAAGAAGAGGAAGGAAGAAGATGAAGGAAGAAAAAAAAAATTAGTTGTTGATGGTTCATTGTATGATACAATAGACCTTTGTGATCCAACGGTTCTTGTTTTGAAAAATAGATCAAATGGTTAAAATTAAAAAATTAATAAAGTCTATGGTAGACCACCTACAATATTTATCCATCTTAAACATTTGGGGTTAAAATTAACAGAACGGGATCAATTTGACTGACGGATGTATAATTCGGGGACCAAAACTTGAGTTTTATTAGTTATAGGACCAAAATGAAAACTGAAAATTAATTGGAGGACTAAACGACCTATTAAGCCTAGATCAAACTCCAACACAAGCAGTAGCAAAAGGTAGAAAAGGATTACAAAGCAAGAATTCGAAAGGCTGGGGAAAAAACCAACAGAAAGCGCAAAAAAAACCCAAACAGCTAGCGTGACAATATCCAAAGAGCACAACAAGCTAACACCGAAACCTAAAAAAACTATGAAAATCACCTCTGCTACTGTTCACAAATACCATGATAGCAGCACCTAAACATAACAGCAGCCACCACAGCCCAGTAGAAATGTGTATTGGATCAAAGGTATTCCAAACATTCAAGAAACCACAGGGTTCTCCTTAATTTCACATGGACATCGTTAACTTTCCACTCTTATCCTTATATATATTGTACTGTGAT
>Ga0315913_1004418_pt1 | contig 17016 bp, 13 predicted proteins | sample MpolsnodulesMG_FD_207736 | JGI IMG/M metagenome (GOLD analysis project Ga0315913, IMG submission 207736) | Medicago polymorpha root nodule microbial communities from Los Angeles, California, United States - small nodules | ecosystem: Host-associated > Plants > Roots > Nodule | place: USA... | reverse complement strand
AGTATAATTGGGAAATAATAAAAATGAGGAAAATGAATGGATAAGCACCACACCTTCATGTCTTCTTCAGGATCTAGAAGTGGCAATCCCTTCTCACTAAATCTAGAAAGAGTTTCCATAACTTTTTTCAGTGTGTTTTCTCGAGCTTCCAACGGCAAAAGATCCTTTGGTATGTATAGACGCAGGCTGCTAATTGCATTAACCTGTGAAGAAAAATAAAAATTATACACTAATCATTAGTTATTCCATTAACCTTTTGAACAAAAACAGCTATAAACATACAATTCCATCAAAACCAACATTTCAACAATGAATTGGATAGAAGTTTTATTTAATATCAAATTCCAACTATTGAATTTAAATCCTAGACAAGTTATTCAATGCAACAGCAAACAAACACAAGCACCCATGAGCATCCATGCATGTGCCGTGCATTCACACATATACATGTGCATAAGTAGATAGTGTATTGATTGTGTTGAGCATCGTATTCTTCTTCCTAGAACTGGTTTTATTTTACGGTAGCAATTTTCTTGGAATCATCCGGTGTAATAATTTAAGGAGCATAATATCATATAAGAACATTTAAAAACTAAAAACTACATTTACAGGGTTAGAAATAAATACTCTCTTCGTCCCATTTTAAGTGAGCCTTTTGTTCATTTCACACATATTAAGAAAAAGTGTATAAGTGAAAGAGAGAGATAAATGGCTTTGAGTGTCTTGTCAAGTATTGGTGCATTCTCCATTATCATAAATATAAAGGAGAATATATTGAATTGGGAGTGATGAAAGTAGTATTAATTAGATATAATTGGAAAAAAGTAATTAATATTGTATTGAAAAGTGAAATGGATCAATTTTTGTGGGACAATTTTTTTTTACAAATGGCTCACTTATTATGGGACGGAGGTAGTAATAAAGAAGGGTTTCTAAATTACGGGGGGAAAGGAGAACATGCTCAGTAAGCAGTACAGTGTAGAAAGACCACTCCCTCTTTCAGAGCCAGAGGCTTCTCCAGAAATTCACTCTAAGCCAAAATGGCCACTAACTGAATAACTCCCTTGCTTTACCATACTCCTACTCTCCACCAATAGAAGTCTAGTGCCTCGCTTGTCAGACGCACAAAACTAACTTGTACTTCCTCCTTATCTAGTATCGGCTCAGTTCTATTCAATTGTTTCGCCAAAAAAAAAAACTATATTAATCAATTACGGAAGTTTTATGGGTTGAGAAACAGGCTGTAAATATTTCTATGAGCAGGGTACAAAATCCATCCCCGGTTTTGGTAATAGAGTTATAAGATCATTTTTTGAATTGAAACACTTGGACTTTAAGCACTTTTCTCGTCATAAAAGGGTGCAAATGGTATTCAGTTGTGGTTTCAGTTGTGACAATCACAAGGGTGAATGGTATTCTGACCCATGTAATTGATGAAATGTTATGATCTCTATGCCTCATGTTTCTTCCATTTTCCATCTCTCATGTACAACCTTCTTGTTTTTCACTCCCAACTAATACACACAACAAAGATTTGGAAACGTCGTGTTATTTTTAAAAGGCTTTACCTGAGATATAGGAATTGAAACCACAATAGGTTCTCCACGTTCTTTTAGAGGAACAATCTCAACAGATTTTTTTCCAAGCTTATCTTTTGTCACCACACATCTTGTAAGAATATCAACTTTGTAAGATGCATCTTCCGGCTTTATGCTTGCATCGTCTGAAATGTTTTTTTGATTACTTTAGAACAAGAAAATTAAAATTTTAATGTACAAAAGTAAAAATATAAATCACAAGCCATTGAAAAATCTCACCTTCAGAAACACCCTTAATCCTTTCAAAATTAATGATCAGCCCCCATGTCAACTGATCCTCAATAAAAATGGGGACAAGATCTTCCTCACTAGAAGTGCATTGGAGAGAAACGAGCCTCCCAGGCTGTAAATAAGGTAAACAGTGTCTTGGAGATATCACAATGTCATGAACCTCTTTATTCAAACTTCTATGTTGCTCCAGAAGATTGTAATAATCCTTCAAACTGTCTTCTTCGTCAATAACAATTGATTCCCTCTCTTCTTCAAGAGACTTTATTTGTTTCTGGATACACAGTTATTAAGAAAAACTAATAAATGTCTTACTCTACAAGAAGTATTTTAAACCCACAATCGAAAAGAAAAAATTCAAATGAATAAAGAGTAACTTTAAAATTTTAGAGAGATTGTATTAAAGCCTTCATAAATTTAAACCTCGTCAAGCTATACACTACACAAAAAGGCTTCATAAATTTTAACAAACCTCAAGATCAGGAATGGCACGATCAGCTTGAAACTGAAAAAAAGAATTTCGGAGTAAATTTTCCGGATCACCATCTTCACAGCGCATTTGGTTCAAAATCATGTTGTAGCTTAAATGAAAGGCACTGAAATGCAAGAAAGTATATACATAAGAAAAAGGCAGCAGATCATTTGTAAACGCTACAACATTAAAAATAGTAAACAAGTTTCTTGTGGTAAATGAAGATCATAATATCAAAAGGTTAACAAGGATAAGAAAACCATCCTTGGCTTTGTCTGTGTTCATGCATCAAATTTAGAATTCTCTGTCATGGCATCACTTATTATGTCATAACTCACAAGTCACATCACCATTGCTATCACGTGTGTGATTTTCAAATTCCCAATAAAAAACTACATTAATTGGGTTAGAGTTCGAGTAAGTACACAACTAGGGAACTCTCACAACAGGCTATCAGCCAAATGTGAAGTGCTATTCAAGAACACCAGGAACAATTCCATTAAAAAGGCTTTGGAAAAATTGGGCATTTCAAGAAAAATGGACAAATCACTCATTCTTAGGCAGAATCTTGTGTGCAATATAATTCTTCAATATAACCGACAATTTACCTGTTTAAACTATCAGCTGCCCCTTTAACCATATTTTTAGCAGTAGAAGGCTCCATCTTCTCATCAACCATGAGGATACATACTCCCCGGTCATCAATACCTCGTCGACCAGCACGACCACTCATTTGTATATATTCTCCACTGGTTATCCACCTAAACTTGTCCCCATCAAATTTCCGGACATTTGTAAAAACAACGGTTTTTGCAGGCATATTCAAACCAATGCTGAAGGTCTCTGTGGCAAACAAGCACTGAAAGAAAATAGTTCAGTGGTTGAAAAATTTAATAACTTAATCAAACAAGGAATGTTTATTATATCAATACAAACATAAAAGCAGATATGAATATATACTTGTTAAATACAATACTGATCTCGATATGCCAAAATTTAAAAACAAAATTACTGAGCAAAAAAGAGAAATGGGGAACCCCTACCTAGTAAATATAATATTAAATATTAATATATTATTGTAAAAGATCCCCACATCGGTTGAGAGATGGCCTAAACACGTGTTTATAAGTGGGGGCAATCCTCACCTCACAAGCCGGTTTTCTGGGGTTGACTTAGTCCTAACCACAATTTCTAAGATGGTATCAGAGCCTCCTCCAAGATTCGTTGGGCCAATAGTGTCGGGCGTGAGGGGGGGGTGTTAAAGAGTGTCACATCGGTTGAGAGATGGCATGAATAAGTGGGGGCAATCCTCACCTCACAAATCGGTTTTGTGGGGTTAAGTTAGGCCCAACCACAATTTCTAAGAATTATAATAATATATATGAGATGATATTTTAAAGCAACAAGACTTTGTAGTACGCAGTGGCATTTCCTAACTTGTACTACTGAAAGGTTATCCCTAAACAAAATTTTAGGATAATATGATTCCAAGACTTAAATCACTTGGAAAACTTAAACATCGATATCCATATGATTACGCCACTAAAATTGTTTTCCCAGTAGCCTATTACTACGTTTCCGATCTAATTCATTAGTCACGACCTACGTTGCTGGCATAATAAGAACGAGGTGGAATGGGGTCATTGTAATTAGGTGTCGAGAAACAATTGTTTTAGCAACAACAAAAAGACAATGACATTTCCCTTTAAAGTAGTATTAAATTTTGGCATAGGTAATTCAAAGTGAAAATGGTCTAGACGGTCATGACTAAGGCAAAAATCAGCAAATCTAGCAACTCTTACTAATAATCCCAGGAAGTTGATTTCTAAGGTATATGCTACATCTTCTTTAGTTCAAGTTGATGGTTCTCATATGGCATATCATGTTTTGGAAGGAGGGAATGTTCTTAAAGGCTTTTCCTGGACTAAAACATCTTCTACAGACAGTTACCCATATAGAATTTCAATTTTATCATAATGCTTACAGGAACTTTCACCGTCATCAGAACATTTTTTTTACGGGACACCTTCATCAGGACATGAAAAATAGTTTCTAAAAGCTAAGGTTTTTTGTGACATGTGTTATTTGTTCCGCTTAGTGTGTTCTTCAACCATGTTATTTTTCAATGTTTTGACAGGAATAACAGAGCAAAGGTTTTCTGATAGTGCGTGCCAAAGGTCCATAAATTATCTGGTTTATTTGGTTGCGGATGAACTCCTGTATTTTCAAGGACAAAAGTTTGTTGGTGGCCTCTCTTAAATGCTCTGCTAGTTCATCAATCATGGTCCATCTGACTCTAAATTTCTAATCCTAGCTTTGTTGCATTTTGGAACCATTTTGGCTCAACAATTTATCTGTTTGTTTCTCTCTCTCTCTCAACACACACACACTGGCATATAATAGCATGCAATCCCATCGAAAAAATTGTTACTCGATTGCTAAAAATAAGCCTTAAATATTGAACTACTTTGCCGGCATACAGTTATGCTGATAATGTAATACTTTACACAATATTACAGTCAAATTAACCAAAATAGTTTATGCATTGAATGAAGATAGGTCGTTAGACCTTCTTGAAAAATATAGATGAAGTATTGTATCTCATGATTTTTGTTCACTAACCTTGATTAGACCTTCTTGAAACAAGATCTCGATCACTTCCTTTAGAATTGGGAGTAAACCAGAGTGATGTACTCCTATTCCACGTTTGAGCAAGGGCAGCATGTTTGAAACCTGAAAAAAAATCAATACAAACCCATCATGGTTACAATTTATTTATAGAGGAAAGCACAACTACAGAATAATACATTCTCCAATTCCAAAACAGAAAAGGTTAAAAAAGGAAAAATGAAAATATTTAAGAATGCAGTAAGGACTAAGGATTCCCTTCCCAAGGGACGGAACCAAGTATACATGATTTGGGGATATCGCCACCGCCATGTATCATGTAATACTTGAACCATATGTATATGAAACAGGTTTCACCACCCTAAATTAATTAAGAACCATGTAAAAAAGCATACGTGACCCACTTTCTTTTTAGAACCAGCACACAATTTGCTATGTGGTTCTCGAGTAATATTTTGTAATCGCCCTAACCTTTGCAGCATGCCATTTCATCCTTAATATTAATATTCCTTTTGGAATACTTCTTAATATTAATATTTAACTTGCTGCAGTTTTTAGAAAAATGTAAAAAGATGATGATATTATTAGTTAACTAGATTGAATAAAATATAACTAGAAGAAGAAAAAATTGCTCAAATTTAAACATTATCCTATGTCTTTCAAGCAATTGTTGATTGTGACAATGTGATTTCTCATAAAAAGATGCTCTCTTAGGGGTGGTTTATTATGACGGAACGTATGAATTTAGGTTAGCAATTTTTCAATTAGTTTGGTAATCCATTGTGTTCTTAAATCTTTGCTATTTGATTGTACAGGGTTGCATTGCATACTCCTATTAATAATATTTTTTTGCTTATAAACAAAAAATAACTCATCTTAGAAAAATCATTTAACAAAATAAAAGCATCATGTATGTCACCCCATAGCATGAGATTGTGTCATTTTCATAAGCCGCAATTGCACTCTTACCATCTTTGTTACAATAGAAATTACCCTATTGTTTTTGTTTTTGCCCCCCTCAGTAACTTTTTCTAGTTCTGTCCCTGCCCTTCCCAATCTCACACAATATATGGAAATTTAATAACAAACACGACCAACGCGCCATAGAGAAACCAAAATTAAAATTCATGAATTCAGACGAATAAATGCTTAATCTAGATCCGCAAATCCAATGAATAAATCAGAAATCTACTAGTTCTAAGGAATCCTTGTTTTCATAAATTTTAGGGCGTGATGAAGAAAATTGAATCCGGTTTATGACCGAGTGCTTTTTTAAATTAATAATTGATTTTTAAATCAACAAGAAGCTTTATATAGTTTGTTGAAGAATTTGAAGTGTGTTGAAAACCAGAGATATGCGTGAGGCATGAGAAATGTGCCCCATAGGCGGAAAACACCACAGTTTATAAAGTGACTTGCCTGAGGAAGCTTCTTATCATCATCTGAAAGCATATCCATAGCACACCAAAATATTTTTTCTATGTTGTCCTTCTCTATATCCCCATTAAGATCCATTTTGGCCATCTGCAGAAATCATAGACGACATCAAATACAAAGTGTCACCGCGCATGGAAGAATGAGAAAATATTCTTTTAACAATGAACATCAATTAGAACTTACCTGCATTGCAAGAAACTCACACTCCCTCTTGCTAAAGCTGAACAGTATCACAGGATCGTATTGACGTTGAATGATCATTTTCACCATCTTGAATATGTCGCTTTCTTCAGCAACCTTGCCCAGCACCAAACCTTTTTGCCACTTGGCGTTTTCTTTTTTCCTATCACCATCAGCAGCAGGAATAAGAGCATTCAAAGCTTTCTGAAAGCTGTCTTCACGGAATTTTCCCTTTTCATCCACAACTAAGTACAGACCCTCACTTCCAGAAGGAAATATATAATGTTGAAGGGGGGTTGGTCGGTAATCCGTATAAACAATATGACAAGGTTGTTGGTGTACCTGCAATCAACCCAAATCATAAGACCACCAGCAAACATCCCCACATTCACAAAAATGAATAAAAAAATGCAAATAAATAGAGATTCTATAAAATCAAGTTGAGATTAAATAACCTTGGCCACCCAATCAGCAAATTCTTTGGCATTAGGGACGGTGGCAGATAGGAAGACAAAGCGGGCATTCTTTGGCGACATAACAATGCTCTCTTCCCAAACCACACCTCTTTCGCGATCACGCATGTAATGCACCTCATCAAAAATAATCCAAGCCACCTCCCTGGTGACCTCAGACCCTTTGTATTGCATACTACGCCAGATTTCCGTAGTCATGACCTAAAATGAATAAATGTAAATGTTTATTAATACATATCTAAATTTCATTTGTAAGACCCTTAAATATTTGGGCAGTATATACTTCGTACATTCTTTTTTAGTTGTTTTTTTAAGGTTATCAACATGAACCAAGAAAACAAATAAATCTTGATACTTTTGATAGAATCAATGTCATTTTCCTGCAAGACCCTTAAATATTTTTTATCTCATTCGACCTATTTCTCTCTGCAATAAATAGTTCACGGTATTATTTACAAAATTAGTTAGCGCTGCCTTTTGAACTTTGTAAACAAAATACTTCGATAAACAAAACAATCAAGCTCTTGTATCATAAATGCTTATCAATTATCATATAAGCTAATTTTGTCATAAAAAATAAAAACAAAAGCCATACTATGTTGATACAAGTTATAAGCTGTTTTCGTAAGCTATCCTGGAGAGCTTTTAAAAATAATGTGAAAACAATTTATAGACATATCATTAGATGTTTCCATAACCTCTCCCAAATTGTTTCCATATAAACTATAATAAGATGTTTTCGTAAACTCATAAGCTCTTCGAATCGGTAACACAAGTGACAACTACTTATATAGATAAACTCAAAAAAGGCAATGTAAGAACAAATTCATTCTCGAAAATGACATTTAAAAAAGTAACGGAGTAAATAGTAAAGAGGTTAGGGTAGTAGCATACCAAGCAAGAGGCATTGGGATCAATGGTAACGTCACCAGTCATCAACCCAACATCAGAAAACTCTTCTTTAAACTCTCTATACTTCTGATTACTAAGTGCTTTAATAGGTGAAGTGTAAATAACACGTTGTTTATTTCGAAGAGACATAGCAATTGCATATAAAGCCACAACAGTTTTCCCAGCAGAAGTATGTGCAGACACCTAAAAAATTAATCCAAAATTCAATAATTATAATAATGAAAATGAATTAAAATAGTAGAAATGAAGGTGTTAGTTGTATACCATAACGGATTCAGAGTTTTCGAGACAGGTAATAGCTTGAGATTGAAAAGGGTCGAGTGTGAAAGGGAAGGTCTTTGCAGGTTCTTTTGTGGAAGATGAAGATGAAGAAGAAGAAGAAGGGTGAACGTAGCCATGTGGATATGAGACATCATGAACACAGTCGTGTATTAGTTGTATTTGCTGGGAAGATGATGGTTCTTCTTCTCCCGGCGGCGACTTCCTCTTTAAGGATCCCATTTGTATTGTATTGTGAGGAAATTTCACAGAGCATAAGAACCAACTTGAGAATGAATGGTATGCTCTTCTCTGAATGATGAATTGGGTGCGGCTATAGCATGAATCAAAACGAAAAAAACTTTTCCGAGTGCGTTGGTTACTCCGGCAGTGCAACGCAAAATTGGAAGCCTTCCTTCCTTACTCCGGCAGTGCAGTGCGGCTTCAATTTTGTGTTGTCAAGGGGTTAAAGCGGCAGGCAGCGATTGCATTGCATTATGTTTTTTATGGGCCTCCTCACATGGAACTCGATTGGGCTTATCACATGATCCGACCCGGAAAAGAAAAAAAATACAAAATTGTTTTTTTGACATTTAAAACTTCATAAAGATACAAATAAAATACTTAAATGCCCCCGGTGGTAATTAACTATCGTTGAGGACCCCGGCAGGACCCCGGCAGCAGTTAATTTTACAAAGTTTTAGGCATACACACCCATTACATTTGTCTTGCATGTCTCTCTTCAATTGATATTTTCAGTTATTTATCTCTTGTTTTTCTTCTCTGCTTCTCACCTTCCATTACATCTATCAATAGTGATGAAAATGAACTCGCCTCAACTCCAATCCAACATTTTGCCTATGTTTTTTAACACCTTTGCATTTTTTGTTGCACATACAGTGCGTTGGCTACGAGAAAAAAATTGGATCCAATTTAAGAAGTGGATATGCCAAAGCAGAACATGCATGGATCTATCTCTCATCATCTACATCTACAGCAATAAAGTGCCTATGTTTTACTAACGGTGATGGTAATTTTTTTTTTTTGAGAACTAACGGTGATGGTAATGAAAAAGAATTGATTAAACTTTATAATAAAAATTTATAATAGAAATTGTGAGAAAGTTAGCCATGGAATTACGAGACGTAGCATAAGAGATGCTCAATTTCATTTTGACCATCAAGAATTGAATAACACTTATGAAAGAGGGGTGGTAGGTAGCAGCAGTGGATGATTATAAACATTGAATATGCAGCAGTAGTTAACTGTTGACGGGGTCCTCAACAGCAGATAACTACCGTTGGGGGCATTTAAGTATTTTACTTGTGTCTTTATGAAGTTTTTTATGTCAAAAAAGCAATTTTCGAAGAAAAAAAAACAATTTTTCCTTAAAAATGGAAAATTATGTTCTTAAAAATATGAGAAACATGAAAATGCATATTAAAGCGAAGATGTAGTGTGTGTTTGGTGAAAGGCAAAATCAATGTAGAAAGTAGGGTTAAGAGAGAAGCTACAAATAGTAGTTTTATAAATTCACGATGAAATGAGTTGCAAATTGAGGCAATGGTGGCCTACCAGGTAACCAGACACAAGCTTAGATAATTGGCACAATGATTGTGTATCCAAGAAAATTAAGAACCATTGGAGAGAGCTTCCACGGCCGGTCTTGAATCGCATTCTAGTCAAATAGAGTTCCAATGTTCATCTTTGACAATCTCAATTCCCCTCCTTGCAACCCTGGATTCAGAAAACAAGCAAGATTGAATACCAATATTAGAGCTAAATCCACCCAAAAAATCTCAACAATGGTTTCTTAAAATTTCCCCATTAGAGGCATGGCTTGGTGATTTTCTTGATGCACCATCATCTTAATTTTGATCCTACCAAGGGAAGAGAACACCAAATAAACCCTATGATTTTATAGAAAGGTCAGGGTTGTCAGCAATATTAAAAGCTTTCAAAGTTTATAGGTCAAATATAGTGTTAGACACATAGCCATTGGATAAAATTTCAACCACATTCATTAAAAGACAAAATTGAACTGCAGGTTTTTGAAAAGAAATCCTCTTATTCTGGAATCCAGTTTGATTCCTAACACACCAAATAATATTAACAGAAAAAATAACGAAACTGTAATATTCCTAACTTAGCCGTTACTTGACCAAATGTATGTCCAAAACATGGTATTAGAACCATTACCAATAATCTAATGGATTTGATCCTTAACAACTACAAAGTGGTGTTTTATACCATGCCAAATAGAGGGAGATATATGACATTGAATAAGATAGTCATTTTTAAACATATAACTTTGATCAAAATGCTCAATCTTAATAACATAGCCAACAAAGTCTCAATATAACTGCTTAATTAATAGGCTTGATATGTCTCAAACCCAAACCACGTCCAGTGGTAGGAGCCAGTGGTGGAGCCCTTCATGGGCTTGGGTGGGTCACAACCCACCCAGAAATATTAAAAAATTAACGATCATAGGTCTATTTTGCAAGATTTTATACTATTTTATGTCAGTTTTAAGTTTCAGCTGATCCAAATTCTCACAAAATGGTGTAGTGGCCCACCCGAAAAATTTAAATAATTCAATTACAGGTATATTTTACGAGACTTTAAACAATTTTTCAACGACTTGTAGACCTTCGAATTTGCATGGGTTTCAAATCTCTCGCATATTGTCCTGTCAACTGAAAATTCTCTCATCTAACATTTGTATTGTACAAAAAAAGTTTCATAATTTATAGTAGTTGTTAAATATGTAATTATTTAAGTATCTACCCTAACTTTTTAGTCAAAATTCGTCATTTCAACTTCATACTTAATGCTTATTACAACTTTAATTTGTGTTTATATGTTATAATTTTTTTTAGTGGCCCATCCGAATTTTTTTCCTGGCTCCACCATCGGTAGGAGCACAAACGTATTTCCAAGTAACACTCACTAACTTGTAGGGAAGAGCGACACGAGTCTCTTTGCAACCTTTTCAGCCAATATTAGGGTTTGTTTAATGTTCCAGGATGAGCTTTGGGGATATTACATGACCTCTGAATAGCTGGTATCTTACCAGTGCGAGCAGATTCATCTTTGTTAGTATCTGTCAAGTTAATCAAGGTTAGGTGCAACATAAACCATAGTGATTTTCTTCTAATAAGAGCAATTCATCTCATATCAAAGACCATGGAAACAATTGTTAAAACATATTTTGCGAGAGGTGAAATCAAGTAACAAATACATTAGCTGAGAATAATTTTTCCTTATCTGGAGATTGTAAAATTTATAATTTTGTTTCAGACTTTATCGGTGTGCCTCTAATGACCGGTCTTTCTTGTGTTGCTTTTGTTTGAGGATTTAAATGCAACGAAGGCAATTTTTATTCTCTATATTTCCTAAATAAATAATAACAATCTTTGCCACAGCAAAGACTAGGAAAGTTTGAATTACTACATTTTAACATTTGGAGCATGACTCTTGTCCGCTACTTCTGTATGGACACAAGTAAATAAAAAGGTAAGATTATTTCAAAGGATTTAGGAATTTCAAGCAAGTTCAACATGTTAGGACTTAGGAGTCTTGTTGAAATAATAGAGACTCAGATAATTATAACATAATATAATAGACCAAATGTTTTACCCTCCTTCAATTTTACAAGGGTTAATTAAGTTTTTAGTCCCTATAAATATTCACAGTTTTGTTTTTAGTCCTTACAAAATAAAATCACAGTTTTTAGTTCTTGTGACATTTTCCTTTAGCATTTTAGGGACAAAAAATGTTGATGGAAATTTTTGAAAGGGACTAAAAATGCTTATGGAAAATTTTTATAGGGACTAAAAATGTTGATGAAAATTTTTATAAGGACTAAAAAGTGTGATTTTATTTTGTAGGGACTAAAAACAAAATTCTGAATATTTATAGGGACCATTTACTTAATTAACCCATTTTATAATGTCACTAAAAAGTAAAGACATTTTTAATCAAAGGTTATATACTAAATCATCCCAACAAAATGAGAAAATTGAGAAAAAGTGTCAAAATAAATAATCAAGATATTATACCATTATATTTTATGGTAAAGTGAAAATTACTAAATAAGCGAAGATTTGTAACCAAAAAAACGAAGATTAGTTTAAAATGGAAAGGTTAATCATTTTTTTTCCTACTAAATATAACGGTATGTCAAGATATTATACCGTTGTATTTTTTTGTATTTATACATTTTTTCAATGCACAATATTTTTCCCCTCTTATCTTAATGTTTTTTCCAATGCATACTTGCGTTCGTATAATTTTTTTTATCAAGACAGTGATCTTTATATACCTGAGCTGAGCCCACCCGTAAGGTATTTATTGAAACAGTGTAATAGTGTGCACTGTTTGAACCAAGTTTTTAAAAGGGTAGCCAAAGAATTAAACGCGGCGCAGGAAGTGCATAAATAGTGCGGACCCACACACATGATCAATACCAACACTTTGAGAGATGTAGTAAGTGACATATTGTGTGTTCCAATTCACCACACACAAAAACTCAACATTCATTTCAAATTCAATGACCCACCATTTCCATTATACCTATTGACTTCCTATTCAAGTGGGGTTGGGGAGCACCATCCGTTCATCATGCTCCTTACCACTATCTTCCTTTTCTTCAAACTAAATCCAATTTAGATTTAGATTTACACACTTTGTTAGTATCCACTAATACTAATGCCAATGTTATTAAGTACTTGGATTAATTACCACTAGAATAGTTTGTAGAATGTCTCATTACATCATTATCTCGAGGTTCATTTCCACAAAGATCCAATCCAACACAACCAATGCTTTAGATCATCTATGACTCGTAATGCCTCAATGGCACGAAATGTCTTTCAATGGCTACCGAATCCAAGCCTTGAAGGCGTTGTTCATAAAATTTCGTCCATCACTCTCCAACGACTTCTCTTTAATATACTATAAACATATCGATTCATAAAAATACAACATAAAAGGTAAACATTTTTTCATCTAAAACATGTGACCCTTTGTTTTCTTATTAACTCAAGCGTCATAATATTTGCGAAGTTTTCTCCAATATTCAACAAAACAATGTTCAAGTTGAATCAACTTTCTCCAATAATAATCATTCTTCATTTTCAATTTGCACTTCTTTTGTTCATTGATTTCATAAGCACTATCTTAAGGTACTTTTGTTCAATGGTTTACACGCGCTTCTCCCACCATTTTGGAATCATTATCTTAGTAGCATTTTTTACTCTGGTAGGATCACTATCATCCTTCGTTTGCATCTTTACCTATCTCACCAAATATAATTTTGTATTGATTTAATATTAAATTTCACCATTCAAGCTCCCGTAAGAAAAACTACATTCAGGCCAAACATCAATTTAATCTTTACAATCCTAAAATAGGTGTCTTTATAATCTTTGAAGCGTTATAAGTTTGCCGATTTTCTGCATCCAAAGTTGAATCTCATCAACATAGAGACTAATTAATGCTTAATTAATTGAATACTATATGGTAACTTCTAAACACTTGGACATTTTTTTTTTTTATCTCTTTTGACTTAACGTTTTTCTTAGATTTTCAAACTGTTGTATTTGGATTTTTAAATTATTATCTACTGAAGTTGTTACTAGATTGAGTCACGACCAGGTCGCTCTCTTTAAGACGTTTCGTGGCACTGTCCAAAATTGTGCAAGGCAGACTATCAACCACGCCACCTCTACGATAAAACAAGCTCAGCTACAGCTGTTCAATTAACTACTGCACTGTAGAAAACCCTTCGAGAAATACACCTTCAATATGGTACCAAAATCATTCTTTTAATACTGAAACCACTTTAATATGGTATCGTTACCACTCTATTATGGTGTTGCGACCACTCAAATATGGTGTTGCCACCATTCTAATTATTTACTTCTCCAACTATGATACTATGACCACTTAAATATGGTTTTACATCATTCTAACGTCTAACTTCTTCAAAAATTGAAGAAAAATATATTTTAAGATCATTCATAATTTTGAAGAGACATTATACCGAAAGAGGGACTATAACCTTAAATTATTATTTATTTCGAAGGACATAAAAATATCGAAGGGACTATGAACTTAAGGTCATTCTTAATTCCGAAGGGACATTAAACCGAAAAGGGGCTATGGTCTTAAAAACACTCTTAATTTCGAAGGGACAGAAAAAAGGAGATGAAGAGAAGAAAGACTCGTCAACACAAGTCAAGAAAGGGAGGAGAGAGAAAGAGTTCCCGGCAACTCAATGAAACTCGTTGGTGTGATTTTTGAATTAGGTGAACTCTCCTCAAGAATTAAGTTGTAACTAATTTGGAGAAACTTAAGAATTAAGTAAACTTAAAAATTAAGCAACTCACATATCAGCTCAAGTAACAAACTAATCGGATAAATTCAAAAAGAAACAAACCCACAAGATTAGCCGAAACAAACTAATGAAGGAAAGATAGGAAATTCAGTTGGATTCTCAATCTTATCACGACAAAAATAACCTAAAATTACGATAAGTGATATCCATGAATAAAGAATAATAATTATTATTATTTTCATCATTATTAGGTATTTAAAATTAAATACCACTATTTAAACACTAGTGTGTGTTCGATTTTATGTGAGGGACCCCACACTCTATTTTTTCAATTCACACAATACTACATCAAAGTTTAATTACTTGATGTTTAATCTTTCAACCTTCCAATTTTTTTCCATCTTCACACCAATGTTTCAACACTTAGTACAAGTAGCTATAAAACTAACTAAATAAATTGATTTGACTATTTCTTTTTGGCACAAATTCAATTAATCAATCTATACAATATACTCTTCAAAGAAATCGTAAAAGAGAAAATAATCATTAACAACATAAACACTAAAACTTCTGCTCATTTTACAACTCACACTTGAGCTTTTAACATTGCTCTTTAAAGTTACGATTTCAAACTCTCACTTATTAGTTATTACCATTGAACTCTCCATTGAGCAGATAACTCTTTTATTTTATTTTTTAAAGAAAAAGCTTAAAAACAACATCATAAACTTCTAATTGAATATCAATATACAATATCATAAATTACGTTTAACTGACTATTTTATTTCAAGTTAAGTTAATGAAACTCACAAATAAACAAATAACTTGTACAAATTTCATAAATTACTTTTAATTGAGTATTTTTATTTCAAGTCCAATTCAAATTAATATATTCGTATTTATTCGTATAAAAATTACTTTAAAGCAAGTTAACAATAAATGATTAAAGCTTCTTAAAAAAACAGTATTACTCCATGATTACTCTAGCAATAATTACTAAAGGTATTCAACTAAGAAGACCAGTAAATATTTAAAATGTGAATAGTCTTAATTCAGTTAGAATGTGAATTATTTATATAAAAAAAGGCAACAAGTGGAGAGTTTTTTTTTTTTTTTTTGCTGAATTGAAAATGCAGAGAAGTCTTATAAACCAGAGGACCAGATCAAACATGCAATTGCAAAATGTTAACTATATTGTAAAATTAAAATAGAAAAGAAAACAACCACTATGTTTATCTTGTAATAATTAACGCTGTAGTATAGTGTATACAAATAATAGAATTCAAAACCACAAAAAAAAAAAAAAATGATTAAAATTCTCCATTTTGTTTTCGATCAAGAAAATAATGGGAAGAAAAAATGAAAAATCAAATCACCGTTTCACATGGAAAAAGTCAACCAAATCAACGGTTATGGTTGACTCTTCCAAAATCTGCAAGCTTCCTGGAACGGTTCGCACAAAACGACGCCGCTGCAGAGAGATGTGGCTTCACCGCCGCTGCTCTAACGTCCGTCGCCGCAGTCATCTCCGGCGGTAATCCTTTGTGATTCCACCTCCGGTTCGGACTCGCCCTAACCAAAGGACTCATGCAAAAAATACCCGAACCTGACGCGCTCTTCCCATGCCCGAACCTAGAACGCCGCGCCGATGGAACATTTACCGACGGCGTTCTCCGCCACCACGGTGAAGACTCCGACGAGTAACCACTACCAGACGGACACTGATCGCATTCATCAACAAACTCCTCTGTTCTCACCGGAGACATTCCACGATCAGATTGACGGTGACGATGCCTCCGTCGTGCTCCGACGGTAAAATCCTCTGCCATAACATTCCGATCGCGATTCTTCTTTCTGGCAGGTAAAATCGAAGAAAACCACGAAGATGAATCCGATGAAGACGCTTCACACGATGGATCAGATTGAAATTTCTCCGATCTAGTCCTAAACAGATTGGAGAATTTCCAAAACTTGCTCAAACGCTTCTTCAACGACCTGGAGTTGGAATTGACGTTACAATCACCAGCGTAGAACGTCGGACCTAACTGCGGAGTGCTGTAAAACAGTCTTTCACGACGGTCTCCGACGGTGGCGTAATCAGATTTACGGCGAGAGACGTAAGGTGAAACGGAGCGTGGAAATATCAACGGTGGTGGAAGATGATTGTTTGTTTCGGAGGTTCTAGAACATTCATCGGAAGCGCGTGAGGTGAGTCTTGTTAGTTGGGCTTGGGTTTGGGTTTGGGCTTGGGCTTGGGCTTGGATTAAGAGTATGAGTCGTTCTCTAAGACAGGTGGAGCAGACGCCGACGGTGCTAGAGAAATCAGAAATATGTTTCTTACACCTCATTTGTTACATACGACGGCGTTTCGTGTGTGTTTTTGTTGAGTAGCAGCAGCATGAGAAAAGAGATCTGAGGTTGCTTTGTCTTGTTTTGTTTGTTAAGAGAGAGAGTTTGTTGGAAGTGAGTGATGGTTTGGTAGTACTA
>Ga0315913_1004417_pt1 | contig 17016 bp, 7 predicted proteins | sample MpolsnodulesMG_FD_207736 | JGI IMG/M metagenome (GOLD analysis project Ga0315913, IMG submission 207736) | Medicago polymorpha root nodule microbial communities from Los Angeles, California, United States - small nodules | ecosystem: Host-associated > Plants > Roots > Nodule | place: USA... | reverse complement strand
CCAGTCGAAAATATAATGGCTCAAAATGGTTTAAATATTGGCCTACATAGGCCAAACTTTGTTTCTCCTTTGTCGGAATTGGTTTTACATCTGAACTTCCTAGGGGTTATAAAATTCCTAAGTTCACCAAATTTGCAGGAGATACCATTGAGTCCATTGTCGAACGTATCGCAAGGTATTCGACGGAGGCAGGAGATCTAGCAAATGATGAGAATTTGAGGTTGAAATACTTTCCAAATTCTCTAACAAAGAATGCCTTCACATGGTTTACTACTCTTACACCGCATTTGATCCAAAATTGGACTGAATTAGAAAGGTTGTTCGATGAACAGTTCTACATGGGCCAATCTAAGAAAAGTCTAAAAGAATTGGCGAGTGTCAAGAGGAATTCCACTAAATCCATTGATGATCATCTCAATAGATTCAGATTGTTAAAGGCAAGATGTTTCACTCAAGTGCATGAGCATGAGTTAGTCGAAATGGCCGCTAGTGGCCTAGATTATTCCATCAGGAAGAAACTAGGCACTTAACACTTGAGAGATATGGCCCAGTTGTCGAAAGACTAAAGGCTGAGAAAACTAGAACTCAAAAATATCACAAAAGAGAAAAGGTTGCTTATATCAGATCAGACGAAAGCAACCAAGAATTTGACATAGCTTTTGGTGATGTCGAAACAAAGGAGGTTGACATTGCTGAACTAAGACCAGGGCCCCCTTATACGTGTAAATCGTTAAGGCCCTCCGATGGCAATAATCCTATCGAATCAAGCAATGAAAGATATGTCCTTAAGACATATATGTTTGACATAACCAAATGCGACGAGATTTATGATCTCTTAGTTGCTGATGGTCAAGTGGTAGCACCTAAGGATGTAAAAATCCCACCACTAGAGCAACATCAAAAAAGAGGTTTTTGTAAATACCATAATTTCTTGGGACATAACACCTCTCGATGTTCCCTTTTCAAGGATTTGGTTTAGAAGGGTCTCAATGAAGGCAGATTGAAATTTGGAAACAAGCCAAAGCCTCAAATGCAAGTAAACTCTGATCCTTTGAAGGACACGAGTATGATGTACGCTGACATTGCAGGCTGCAATATGGTCGAAGCAATTATTGATGTTGTCGAAAACCTGCCTGTCGAAGCAGAAGTGGGAGCAGAAGCTGATGTTGTAGAATGTCAAATGGTGGACATCACTAAAGATGCAGAGCACGTCAAAGAGTTTGCTCCACAGACTCAGTTCGACGAGAAGTTAAAGACAACCTACCCTACAACTGAAGAAGAATTGATTGATTTCCTCAATCGATGCAGACTAAAGAATTTTGAGGTAATGCTCTGCCCTAAATGTAGCGTTGTATTTGACAAAGAGGCAACTAAAGGCCTCGAAGGTTCTATACCAAAACCTAAGAAAAGGGGGAAATGGTCTGGTGATCATAAACCTAAGTTTTCCTTTACAAAGAGTTATATTCCTTTCATCAATAACTCTTCGACCACCAATTATGTCAATCAAAGTGGTCAAGGAAAAGCTTTAGTTCCGTACTCACCCAAGAGATATTTTGTATAGGTACATGGTTTATATTATGTATAGGTGCTATCGCCCGAGAGATTGTGGGTGAGTCTATGCCTGAATATGTAATGAGATATTTTTATCAACTAAGTTATGCTTACGGAAACAAGATATACTTACAAATACTATATGACAATGAAAGATTTGATAAAAAGTTCGATAAATACATATCTACATGTGTTAGGCATATTTTAAACTTCTTATATATGCTATTTTATTATAATAGATAGTTTCTCGAATAAGAAACATTTTAATTGAAGATAGTGTCGAAGATACACGAATAAGTCACAATATTGTTTATACATGATACCAAGATAGAGTATTAATATGTGTTTCACACATGCATGAAAATTAAATATGTAATTAAATGTGTTTATTAAAAAACCAATAAATATGATTTTAGATTGTCAAGAAAAACACTTGAAGAAAAGTTCTTTCCAACAATACAAATCTCAAATGAGTGAAAGATTTAATCTTTTTCCGAGATAGATAGATAGATAGAGCATGAAGTTTGTCTCTTAATTCTTTTTCTTGAAAATGATTGATTATATAAGAGAAAATGTGAGAGCTTTGATTGTAGAATATGTAGGATTAATTGTCCAAATGTCATTGTTATTATGTATATGTTAATTTAATTTTCTAGCATTTTTATGTTGGTGTTTAAGTTAGTATTACGTGATATGACTAGGTTGGGAAGGACATGTCAGAAAGAAGAAAAAAAATAGGACTTTAACCTTTTTAAAAAGTTTCAAAGATACGAAAATTTATAAAATAATTTGAATATATCACCTTCCAAACAATTACAATATATTAGTCGTGCCTTAAATGGTTTGTTTTGGTTTCATCCTAATGATGAATTAATGTCTGGATTTGAATCATTGGAATGAAAATAATGGTGTAGTTATTAATATAATTAATAACTTTCTTGTATGGTTTAATGCATATCACAGTATAAACAAATATTTAAATCAACAAATGATAGCCGGAGCCTAATCTCAAAATGTGAATCTTAGGATCTTACTCCAATGTCTCTAATTTATTGAATGTACGATTTTCTTATTTCACCAAACCCCAATGGACATTCATGCTTTTATCTGCGAGACGTGAAAGTAATTTTAGTGATGAGTAGTATTTAATTGGGTTGGTTTTCATAACTAAGATATGTGATGAAGATTTGAAGAATTTTTCAATTACAACTTGTAACCAAATTTTTTTGGCATGAAACTATAATGTTGTTGGAGATTGATCTAAAGACAAATATTGATTTTTTTTTTGTGTTCTTCAAACTAGAAAGTATAATAATCCTATAAAGAAAATACAAATCTAATTTTTAGATGAGAAATTTAAAAAAAAATTGATTTAACTAATAGTCATCTTGTATGAATTTTTTTTGGTAGTGTTAGATCTTTTTTTGGTAGTGGTCATCTTGTATGAATTTGATATTGATGTTTCCATTTCACTTCACATTTTATATATACGCATGAAAAATATTGTAAGTATGTGAAATATGAATTTTTTTAGAGAAGCGAAAAAATACATACCCGTACATACATCTTTCTTTTTCAATCTTCTTCTTTCACCGACGACAAGCTTCTAAAAATTCTCCAAGCAACGTTGATGATGCCTTTTGGTTGCAAAATTTGAGGTGGGCAAGCCCAAAGAATAATTGGCATCAACAGGTTCTTCTGAAAGTGTCGATTTTGGCTTGGAGATTGTTGCAAGATAGGTTACCAACAAAAATCAACCTTCTGAGGCGCAGCATCCTTCAGCAAGACGCGGCCAGGTGTGTGGCGAGGTGCGACCACGAAGAAACAGCATCTCATTTGTTCATCCATTGTGATTTATTCAACTCTTTGTGGCAGTACATCAGGTCTTGGTTAGGTGTTGCAGGTGCTGATCACCGCAATATTGGCGACCATTTTTTGAAGTTTATTCATTGCACAGGTTATTCGAAGAGACGCATATCTTTCCTTCAGCTCATTTGGCTATTGGGTGTCTGGTTAGTTTGGAATGAACGGAATAACAGGTTCTTTAATAACATCCAAACTCCAATTATTCAGATTCTAGACAAAGTTAAATCTCATTCTTATTGGTGGCTTAAAGCTAAAAATGTCATGTTTCTGTACGGTTTTCAGAGATGGTGGTCGGACCCTATGGTTTGTTCGGGCATCGACTGACCTTTGTAAATGTATTTGTTATTTTGACTCTTGGTTTTGTGAAGTGGTCTCTATAGTACACCTTGTGCTAGGGATATTACACTTCAGTTGTTAATATAATCCATTTTTTCTTCTTAAAAAAAAAGAATAATTGTTTACCCTGTGGCGTTTTAATAATTGTTTACCAACTGAGTGATACTTACATAACTTATTTGATTATAAAAAATATGATAATTAAGTAAACAGTCCTCGTAAGCATCCAAAATTTCGTTTTTAGTCTGTACAAAAAAAAATTACACTTTTTAGTCACTATGACATTTTCCATTAACATTTTTAGGGACTGAAAATGTTAATGGGAAATTTTACATGGACTAAACATGCTGAAATTTTTTATCACATAGATTAAAAAGTGACTTTTTTTATTGTGGACTAAAAATGGAAATTTTGGGTATTTATAAGAACCATTTACTTAATTAACATGGTAAAATAAAATTGAAGATAAAAACCTAATAGGATGATTCAAGCTAACACAATTTACATAGTACAATTTACATCTCTTCCCCTTCTCTCTCTTGTGAGTCATCACCAAAACTCTAGTTTCTTCTTCTTCATCCATCAAAGATGGGTGATTTAGAGTCATTTTTTTACCCAAAATCACCCCTCTAACTCGTTTTTCTCTTTCCCTTTTATTGAAAGAAGTGATTTTCACATCTATTTCGCTTTTTTCTTTTGTGATTTCGTCGTCTTAGTGCGACGTTCTTTTGTTTGTCCTCTTTGTGCGACATTGTTTGTCTTTCTTGTTTCGTTCAGGTATTTGCTCGGTTCAGATTGTCAGATCAGCTTCGATCTAGTGCAGATCCAACCAATGACTTTGGCATCATCAACATTGCAGATCCAGAGACATGGGTATTCTAGAGACTTGAATATAGTCCTATGTATGGGCTTTTGTACTTTGTCGTTTTATGCTATTAACATGGATGTTGTGAGTTTGTTCATAGATTCAATGATGAGATAAATCCGCAAGTGCACGGTTTACCGATGTAGTAATAAAGTGTATCGTTCCAACAGGGAGTTATGAATTTAATTAACTTTTAACGATGATTAGAATGAAAGTTTTAAAAGTTAAAAGGTTTGGTTTTTATTCTGAAAGAATAAGAATAAGAATAAGAATAAAAGCGCCTTAGGATTATTGGTTCATCTTGATGACAAACCCTTCACAAACCAAACCCTTAACCTAGAACTTTATATTGGACCTACTTTCTAAAGACAAGTTTCTCTTAAGCCTATCACATCTCCTTTCGGTCTCAGTGAGTGTGTTCCTCTAGCAACCACACCTATTCTCATGGTTGATTGCTATTGAAATCCTTGAAGAACGAAACTTTATTTGTCTCAAGGTTTGCTAGACTATTCTCATGTTTTGCAATCCTTGTCTAATTTCACCTGTTCCAATATTAAAACTTCATCTTTCGATCCATCGCTTAATATTTGTGATGATGAATTAACAAGTACTAACCCTCCGTTGTCGCTTTATGAGTTTGATACTTGTTAATTCATTATAAAAAACAGTGAAATTAGATTAGAAAGTAGATTTATATAAAATTAGGGTTCGAGGTTTGGTTTGATTAGGATTAGGTCATTAGACTCATCCAACAATTCCAAAACAATGAAGTCTACTCACTCACGTTCATTGTAGACATAGAGAAGAAGAAGAAGAAGAAGAAGAACATAAAATAAAATAAAGAAAATAAAGATGAACTTTTATTCAAAGAAACAATTGTCACTTATTATTTCACAGAACAAAAGATGGTTTTACAAACTAGATGGCTGCTCTATTTATAGTCTAACATTGACTTGAGTCCCAAGAATTAAATCACTAAAGTGTTGCACAAGAAACCATGGGCTCTAGGTCAGAAATACTAAAATAGACAGTTTGTCGAAGAAGCAAAAGCTGCAAAAGGGTAATGTGGGGCGCGCCTATGCTATATTTTGGTACAAGATCTTCAATTTCTTTGCACAAGATATTTTTGTATAAGATCTTCATATTTTTGGCATGAATCAACTCCAATTCTCCTTTCTTTTGCTCCAAAACTCAATCTTTTGAATATTTGTTCCTGAAATAAAATAACTTGCAATTAAAGTAAAATAGCTCTAAAAGGAAATAAAAAATATTAAATCTAAATAAAATAAACTCAAATATTATATTAAAATAACTAATTATCGACTCATTATTGACTCATCATTCATCCATTTTGTTTTTAGAGAATTTACATTGTATCGATGTACTCTATAATTTGAATGAATGAATATCATTTATTTTTAGTAAAAAAACACAATTTACATAGTGTTGTTTATTAGAGATCACTTTTTGTATTGTAAATTAATTAATTGATGAAATTGCGCGCATTAAAGAAGTCGAGCAACTTCTCAAAACCCATCTCAAAGTTGTTGTCAATGGATGGATAAATGATAGAAAATTGATCATCTCACATACAAAATTGCTCTCCCGCACCATTTAAAGATCATAATACTCTTGACGGCTTCTTCTTCATCCATACATAACCTCTTCTAGTGAGGGTTTATCTCTCCCAGTTGAATAGTCTTATTGTGACGGATCTTCTTAGAAATAATACATGCAAAGGGTAGCCCATATGATTTCTTTATCACACAACCACACCTTTTCTTATCCATGTTAGTTTTCTTGGAGTATTTTGCTTCCTAAAAAATAAAGCTCATGCCAGCTGTAAAAACATAACCCTTCAACTCATAATACAAAATATTGTCTTTGTATCTATGTTTCAAGACAATACAATGTCTTCCAAAGGATGCATGTATCTCGGTCAATTGCCCATCCAATATAATGTGTATTCCCTCCCAACATGTAGTCAAATCTCCCACATTATTACTCAAAACATTTCTTCAATTTTCCAGGATCCCCTTCAACTTTGTTGGTGGTTTGGCAGCCAAGATGCAAGACACAGTATTTCCATGCCCCTACTATTTTTCCTTATCGGTATTCAATATTATAGTTTCAACATACGTAAGGAACTTTGGGAATATTTTACAGACATCTCGGAATTGCACTACGACATTAGCATATGATTCTTTTGTGGAGACTTAACTACATCATCCCAAGCTCTCATAATGTTGTTAACTAACTCACATTGAATCACTTCATTCAATTCCTTATCTTTCCCATCCACTTTGTCATCCTTAGATTCGTCTCAGCAGTTTGTGATGCACATAGCTCTAACATTTCTCCCAACATAAAAATAACGAAGTAATGTAGTAGTGTTAGGGAAAACAGTTGCTACTACATTCAATAAAGTTGTATCCTTGTAAGTCACAATAGCTTACGGCATATTGTCCTTTGAGTCAAGAAGATCAAGCAACGTCTTAAAAACCCAAGTGAAGTTCTCCTCTTTCTCAGACGTCAAAAAAATAAAACTAACATAATATGTCATATCAGTTGAGGTCACCCCAACTATCTCAAACAATGACTTTTTGTACATGTTGGTTTTATATGTGGAGTCTGTGATCAAAACAGTGAGAAATTTTTTAAACAACTTAATAGATTCAAGATGAGCCCAAATTATGTCTTAAATAGTAGTTGTCTCACATTTTTTTGGGTGAAATGAACATATTTGTTCTCCTGCATCTTTGCGATCACAATATTCTCTGGTTGCACAAACTTTTGTTCAAGTTACCAATAAGCTTCTTTCCCCTCTTAATCTATTCACATGAATGTGCCCTACTAACTTCGACTCCATCTTATAGTTGTGAACTCCATTATTAATAATCAACCACCATTTCTTTGTTTCTCTATGTACATATCCACACAACCTGAACAAACACTCACATTTTTCTTGATCTTGTGACTTCATGCTTCAATTTCTTCTTGGGTGCTTTGTACAATCCACTCATTTCACAATTCAATTGCAACATTGGATTCTTTCTTGTACTGGACATAACAACTTGTAACGAATTTATAATTTGCAAATGACACTCAAAACCCTTAAGGAAGACCCAAAATCATAGACTAACAATAAACCAATACCAAAATTGAATTATAGAGTCATCCACAACGTTACCGCTAATACAATCATGTGTCATTTTTCTAAAAACAATTAAAAATAAATATAGGTCGATTTTAGAGCAATAATATTTGTTTTCTTAAAAATTAGAGTGAGCTTGTTTCTAAGTCTCATATTCAAATCTTTTGTGTGCCAAACATTTTCTTGGTTTCATTCTATACAAAACCTTATGTTGGTTTAGTCCATGCAAAACCTTGTTTTGCTTTCACTTGAACTTCGTCGGTGAATCTTTGAATTATTCAATTCTAAAGTTGGATATCGAATTTTCAAACATAAAAAAACTCATTCCTCTTTTTTTTTTTAAATATCATCAATTATGTCATTATACTTAGTTGTTAGACGTGCTGACATCTTATTGTTAGAGTTAATTTTCTAACCCTATAATTCATTCCATACAACATAATTGAGTTCAAATGATTAATAAGTTCTACCAAATAATTCAATTTCTTGATAGAATAATTTTTTGACAGATTTTATTTATTTTTCTATTGAACTTTAGAATACTAGAATCTTTTCCTTTAGAATCGAGGGTCAACACTCAACACTAAAAAAAAATAAACATCATGAGAAAAAATTTACCTAAAAAAAACCAAACCAAACATCGAATACATGAGACATCTAAATCTTGGTTCAAATATCTTAAACCACTTAAACCGAGACAAAAAAACCACAATCTAACGACCAAAATAACCAAACCGTATTTAAGGCTGGTTCAATTTACAACCAGTTGAACCGTTCGGTTCGGTTTTTGAATCAGAGAGACTAAAACCCGGTTCGGTTTTTAAATCAGAGAGACTAAAACCCAAACAAAACCCACTGTATTTCACATCCTCTTTTCTCCAATTCTCCAAACCCTCCCCTGCCTGGCTCTCTCACGCAGAAAAGAAGTTTCTTCAGCTTCAACAAGAACCCTCAGGTTTGTTTCTCATTCTCTTTCACTATTTCTTCTATGAATTTTCAATTTCTTCAAACGCTTCTTCAATTTACCGAACGAATCTACTGTTAAAATCACGATCTGTATGCTTTTTTCATTTATTTATTTTTTTTACTTTTTTGTTGAAATCTTTGATTCAATATTACATGTGTAGTACTGATAATTCGTACTGAACTTGAAGGTGTATCTGTCACAATACCGACACATGTGATTGTATTCAATTACTTCTATTTTCTCAAGTTTGCTACAAGTGTCTACATGTGAGTATCGCATATCGTGTCTATGTTTGTGCTTCATCGATTATAATCATATAATAGGTTGGTGATTTGAAAATAGAGAGTTAGAATTCCTAATCATGACAAAAATTATAACAAGTTATTCCGCAGGAAGAGTTTGGACAATTTGTTAATGTTTATTATGTCATAGTTATTAGTGAATCAACCGTCAAAGTCTAGAATGAGCGTTGGTGCACAAGGTGTGTGAGTGTTGTAAATCCCGAGGTACCGAGTTCGTTTCCTAGTGATTAAGCAAAAGTTACTAGTGAATCACCATTTTAGTGAAATTGTGGGAGTCGGTCAACCTGGTCTCTTTATTATAACCAAACTTCAACATCATCTCTGAAAAATCACAATTTTAGAGATTAAATTAGTGTTTAGCTGTCATTGTTATTGTTTTATCGAATAAGGCTTATTTTGCCGACCCCATTTAGCGGGATAAGGCTTGGTGGTTGTTGTTGTTGAATAAGGTTTATTTTATTCGCAAATGAAGTGACAAAGTAACATCTGGGTAGTGTAAGATTTTCTGCTAATAACAATATGGATGGTTGGTACATCATTGATTATTATTGTTTTATTGATTTGAAAACCTGCAGCACAGTAAATTTCAATAAGTAATAGGCTTTGCCGTTGTTGAGTCATTTTGTGTTGGCTAGGGACTATTGAGATTTGAGTCCATCATTTTGGAATATTATCTTCGAAGTTAATATCCAAACGTCATTGTAGCATAACACGATCTTGTTCGCTATTTACTAGTGTCGTCAATCGCAGTTCTCAAAAAGTTGCAGTTTATTCCAATTTGGCTACACTGCAACATTATAGCGCCGCAATAGCCGCTATTTGACAACACATTGTACTAAATAGCGTATTGTGGAGCAATGACGATTAGTTCAAATTCTGCTACTCTATAGTACCATAACACTGTTATAGCCGCTATTTAAAACACTGTTTATTTATGCCTTAGTAAGGTATTTGGTATTCATACTCTGATATTTGTGGAGGTGGCTCTGTTGCTTCTTTTTTGTTTTACACTTGACATTGAATTTTGTTAATGCTGTGCTGAAGTGTATTAAACAGATAGGAGATTGTCCAAAAGGGTGAGTATGGTGGTATGGGTTCATTTTATCATTATTCCAAATTTTATTTTTATCAATTTTTATGGAGATAAATTTGACTTAAACAGTGTAGGGTAGAGAATATATTTATATATAAAAATAAAGAAAAATTCAGTTCTTAAAGTTATAACATGCTAGAGGTGTCAGTTTTTTGTAGGAGTCAGCAGTTGTATCAGACATACAGACTATCTGAGGCACCTATGGCATTAGGATTATGTTGTCAAATAGCGGCTATAGCAGTGCTATATTGTACCGAAATTTGAACAAACCGCTACTGTTCCGCCATACACGCTTTCAATAAAATGTTGTCAAATAGCAACTATAGCAGAGGGGAATTTAAATAAACTATTTTTTTCTGCAATTGGCAACTTTTGGTTGGGGTATACCTTATATGTCAAACAATAAAACGTGTGGAAAATTAATGTCACCAATAACTAGTGATCTACATTCTACACATTTTAAATTCGAATTGTAGTAATTTTTTTTTTGAATGGCAGTTCAACTTGTAGTAATGAACTTGTAAATGTTGCATACATTATCAGGCAAACTCTATTTGAGTGTTTTTTATAGGCTTTATCCTCTACTTCTGGGTGTGAGGTATATATGGTTTTTACTATAATAGCTTTAACCATGTTACTGTTATGTGTCAAAGCTTAAAAACAGGTTCATAGGCTGGTTTAGGTTTCTGAGCTTGGTAGGATTAATACCCCCTTTCTCTACCTTAGGTTTTTTTTATATTCATCTTAGGAAAAATGTTATAAAAATGAGTTCTGGGGCATATGGTTGTTGTTGTATAGTTGTTACTTTTGATTAGCCTTATTGGGCAGCTTAGTAAGAACTGCAGTCTGTTTGTTATTATGCAGTGTCTCATCCATCGGAAAATTGAAAGTTTTGTAATGTTTTTGAGGTAGTCAATTGTCTGTTATCAAGGCTGTTAAGATTGAGATCTTAACTAAGGTTGAGAGGGGGTAGCAAGTTTATAACACGTAAGATGGCCACCTTCCTGCCCTTGATTGAGAGAGAAAGAGTGAGAGGCTGCTTGTGACTGAGATGGTGCTTGTGGTTGATGATCTGTGCGAGAGAGGGAAATGTATAGGTGAGACTCGAGAGAGGTTGAAGGTCGAAGGTACCCTACCATTCGAGGAAGGAAAGGATTCCGACTGCACTTAAAAATTTAGGATTTTTTGCACTTTTTATCCAACCGGGTCTTGCAAACCTGACCTAACTGCGCTTAAAAATTTAAGATTTCTGTTTTTTTTTATTTTTTAATCGAATTGGGCTGTGTAAACTTGACCCTGATTTTGAGCCCGGAAACAGGCAAAATCGTGCGTTTTACGATCTAGAATGCGATTTACCTCAAAACACAATTTTGTTCCCAATTCATATCAAAGAGGGCAAGCTAGATCATGAAATCGCACAATCTTGTGATCTAACTTGCAATTTTGATAACCTTGTCTGTTATGATTATTGGCTACTGCTATAATAATCCACTTTCATTCAATGGAAAGATCAAGATCACATTGTAGCTAATATGATGAACAGAATAGACTATCTGATTGTATGATTAAAATTGATTCAACTTCCATATAAATTTTGCATATTTACTTTGAAACATTAGTTACCAACACTGCAATGAAGCTGTCCTAATATTTTGTTACAAAAGTTAAAATTTAAACTTTATCTAGTTTTGCTAAGCCTATAGTATTTTAGTGAGTAACTTTATATTTTGTTCAACTCTCAATTGTAGACAGAGCTTAACGTTGTATATTTATGCAGCCTCTAGCAGTTTGTTGAAAGTATGGCCAAGCATCATCCTGATTTGATCATGTGCCGTAAGACCCCAGGAATAGCCATTGGACGATTGTGTGAAAAATGCGACGGAAAGTGTGTGATATGCGACTCTTATGTTCGTCCATGTACCCTCGTTCGGGTCTGCGATGAATGCAACTACGGATCATTTCAGGGTCGATGTGTTATATGTGGAGGAGTAGGAATATCTGATGCTTACTACTGCAAGGAATGTACACAGCAGGAGAAAGATAGGGACGGTTGCCCCAAAATTGTTAATTTAGGGAGTGCCAAGACTGATTTGTTCTATGAACGCAAAAAGTATGGTTTTAAGAAAAGGTGATGAGGATGGATTCAACATTTTGTATTTTTGTCGAACTTTTGTACTAAATGTATGCTTTGCTTGGTTATTAGAACAATGAGAACTTGTGCATCTAAATTTTTATTTGATACAATTGTTGTCAATTTAAGTGATCATAGCATATGAATGGCAGTGAGGTACCAACTTGAGCTACAATTGAACCATTGCTCTTTGTTTGAGTTTTTTTGGTGAAAACACATGATTCTTCATACCTATGGTAATCAATCTTTTTGGTGTTTGTTTGGTTTTCTTAAAAGGATTTGTGACTTCATGTTTGTTTGATAACTATTCATCAATCATTTTAACGAGCAAGTATCACACCTTCATTTCTCTGAACAAAAGGAGTAGTCCACTACTATAGTTTTTAAGCAAGTGAATAATATATTCCGTCCCAACCGAATTTTTGTTTTTGTGAATAAATAACAAGATGGCTTATATACAAAGTCCTCCTATTTTTTTTTAAAAAAATTAAAGTTTTGGTCCCATATTTAAAAAATTGGTTTTTTGTCTCTAATTTAATTGTTATTAATTTATTTTTTTTGGATTTTGATCACCTATCTAATTTTTTGGTCATTTTTGATAATGTGATTACATTTTTTTTGAAGGGATGATGTGCAAATGTTTATTGAACCACATTGGATATGCATGTCAACGGAACTATATTTAATAAGTGCTTGTTTGGTTCAGCTTTTTCCTAGTCAAGAATCACTTCTACAACCTCAGAATTGAAAAAAAGCAATTTGTCACATGTTTGGTTCAGCTTTACAAAAGCAATTCTCTTCTCCAAAAACAATTATGGTTGAAGCTACAATTCCTAGATTTTGAGTTAACCAGAATCAATTCTCCATTAAATTTTATATTTTAATTATTACAACCTATTATTTTCCTTTATTGTTCTTCATCAATTATCCTTTTTGTTTATATTTAATTTGATGATTCAAATTTAATCAAAAAAATTAACAAACCAAATTAGCCGTAGAAAATATTGATGGTTATGAGTTACAAAAATTTGGATTTTTCTTTACGGTTTTTCAATTCAAATTTATTGTATTTTTTTCTTTTATACTATATTTTATCATTTTCGCAACGATCTCTATTATTATTTAACTTAAATATATTTTATCAAAAAATATAAAATACATAGAACAAATATTTTGTCCAAAAAATTTGGTTTAATAATCATAGCTATTATTTTTTAAATTAAGATATAAAAAAAAATTAAATTAAATGATATATCTACATTTTGTATTGAGCTACATATACATTCAACTATGTCTATTTATTTCTATTTAGCATGTCCATTTCAGTAATTATACAGTCAAAAACAATTTTGATCAAAACTATCCAAACAACATCCATTATGTTTAATCAATTCTACATTATTGTATCCAAACATAAATCAATTCTCTCAAAATCAATTCTATCAGAATCAATTCTATCAAAATCAATTCTGTCAGAATCAATTCTATCCAAAGTTAAACCAAACACATACTAAGTGTATCAACACATCCTAAATGAATATGTCATGTGGTAAAAAAATGACTAAAAAACAATGAGGAAACACCAAAATTCAGAGAAAAAAAAGGAGTAAAAAGAATATTGCTATGTATCATGACAAATATTGTCCCGATAGTTTCACGAGTAAACATGCACCCAATATCTCCCTAAGTTATGGCTCACCACCTCCCTTGATTTGTGAGCTGGAAGAAATTTGATTCAAAAATCGATTTTCGCTAACAATTTGGGACAACATGTATCGTGATAAATAACATTGCTCGAGTAAAAAAAATCACCCAATTTTGGTTCATCTATTTTCACTCACTCACACAATTGATCCCACTATTTGAAATAATCCAATTTTAGTTCTTCTTTTAGAGTTTAAAATTTAAAACCGATGATATATCACATATAAATTAAAGTTTTTAGTGAGTTTTATGTAATTTCATAGATATTTTTCATTTTACATCATCTTTTTTTGTTTTATCATATCTCATATCATTTAAAAAATATTACATCATCCTTTCAAAAAAGAATATTACATCACTTCGTTATTTTTCATATTTTTATTTTAATAATATGAAAAATCGACCAAAATTAAATAAATTATTTTAAAATATAGGGAATAAAAAAAAAAAACCAACAAAAAAGAGTTATAATACACGTACTGTCTAAAACCCTAATTCCCATCTCTTTCCTTACTTCATCTTCTATCAGCCGCTTTCCTCCTTCTTCCGGTCACCTTTCACGTCCTTTCTCCGACGCGGCAACAACCACCACCACCACCACCGCAGCCACTCAAACCACCACAAAATGGGTGGAAAGAAGAAATTCATCGACAAAAAAAACTCCGTCACCTTCCATCTCATGGCACGTGACTCAACAGACCCAGTATACACAGAATCCGACCGTGTTTTCGTCCGCGTCGACAACAATCCACTCTCCGCGGACTCCATCTTCGCCGATTCACCCGATGACCCCGACGCCGAATTCGAAACCCAGTACGCTGAAGACAGTGGAATTTTATCCGATGAAGTGAGGAAGGAGATACTTGAATTAGGGTTTCCTGATGATGGTTATAATTACTTGACTCATTTGAGAGAAATTAAGAACTCTGGTGGTGGTTCTAATTTCTTTACTAATCCTAAGTTTAAGCTTGAGCATGTTAATGATGTCAAGGTACTCATTCTCTTCTCTAGTTTTATCTTTGTTTGAGTTGGTTTTGGTTTTTTGTGATAGTTGTTATGTGTTTTGGTTTGTTGTTTGTTAGAAAGTTTTGTTTTTTAGACTTGGGTTTGTTTGGTAGAGCTTATTGATATACTTAGTCCCTGTTTGGATAATCAGCTTAATTTAGTCCCTGTTTGGATAATCAGCTTAACTTGAAGCTTATGGCATATGTACTTATCATATATAAGTGTTTATTTTAAGTTTTTGTATATGCTATAAGTTGTTTTCATAAGTTATCCTGCAGAGTTTATGGAAATAAGCTGAAAACAACTTATGAACATGTCATTAACTATTTTCATAAGTTTTCACAAACAATCTTAGAAGTGCTTATGCTAGAAGTGCTTACGCCTGTTGATAATCTTACATAAGCCAATCAAAACAGGCCCTTACTTGTGCTAGTGTTTATGTTATCTTATGAAAATAGTTTATGAATGATACATGCAATTGCTAGGGTGGTGAAGTATCACGTTTGCTATATGATGGATTGATGCTTAAAAATTGCGCAAAATGCTAATGATGACAGTTATAGTCACATTTAAGTAGAAGTTTAGGTCCTCTACATCGTTAGGGTTGTGACAGTGACCTGATCGGTGTTGGTTCAATAACAAAAAAAAAAATGGTAATAGATTGAATTTTAAGACACTAATATTTGTTTTCCTTGTTTTTTTTGTAGAATCTACATTTATATGATTGTTGTTTCTGTGAGTACGAGTATTACTATGAGCTTTTACTCATGGGGAGTGGCACTAATGGTCCTTAGATTTGTGAACCCTGCAGACCATATGAGACCTTTTTCCACCTTAGAAGCCACCTATTATATATCCATAAGCAGTTTTCGTCTTATTTCTATAGGCTCATTATGTGGCTGTTGTGGCTTATAAAACCAGCTTACAAATTATATGAGAAGAGTTTAATGCTATCCTTCCTTTTGATTATCAAAATGGCTCATACACCAGAGTTTACATTATTAACTGATTGCTCTCACCCTAAGAAGTTATATGTTAGCTTGATTAGAATTTAGATTGTTAACTAACTGATTGTTAGGTCTGTTGGATAAGATTTCTTCCTCTAAATATTGTCACTCATTGTATCTTAATATAATTTGATTTAAGATATTCTCTCTTTTGAACTTTTTCATCTATTTGCTATCTCTTTCTTTTTAATTTTTTTTGATGTGATTCACGAATCCTGACAGGTTCTGATCCCTTAAATAATTCCTCTTTTATTACGTTACTGTGTTTTGTTTTTGTTGATCGGTTCCTTTCTTGAGATTTTCGGTTATGTTTTTGTAGTTTGTTCTCTGTATTTGAGTCTATTTGAAGATTTTAACTTTTATCAACTATTTATTGTTTATGAATTGATATCAAAATTATTAATGGGCATATGATGAAATCTGAATTTGTGTAAATGGGTAATTTGCATCTGAATTTCATTGATGTTAAATCACCTTGGAGAACTGATGCCCACCATCTATATTTAAATTTATTTGTTGTGTTATCAAAGCTGAAACTTTTCAGTGTATTGTTTTCGGATTGTCCAAAGTGAATATGATATGTATGTAGCATGTTTTTTGACAAGTTTTTTTGGTATGAGATGAAGTTACACAATGAAAGTTTACTGATGTGGGCACAGGGTGGGAGCTATATTGATATTAATTAAGAATCTACATTGTAAACAACAATCTTATTGTATGTAGACCATGGTTGGATTAGTTTTTGGCTTATTTTTGAGTCACTTATTTAAAATAAGTTGATGTTTTCACTTAAGAAATCCTTTGTAAGCTTGTAGTTGTTCTTTATTTACATTTAGATGAGATTGAGAAGCCAAATTGAAGTGTTTTTTGAATAAATAAATTGAAATGTATGAGTTAATTTCAACTTGTACTGGCAACTATAGAATCTTTTCCAAACTATTTTTCTGTAAGTTAGAATCTTTTCCAAATTGGCTCTTAAGATCTGTTGTTTTTATGAATTTAGGCTTATGATGCTTCGAGAGTGCGAGTTAAAGA
>Ga0315913_1004416_pt1 | contig 17019 bp, 3 predicted proteins | sample MpolsnodulesMG_FD_207736 | JGI IMG/M metagenome (GOLD analysis project Ga0315913, IMG submission 207736) | Medicago polymorpha root nodule microbial communities from Los Angeles, California, United States - small nodules | ecosystem: Host-associated > Plants > Roots > Nodule | place: USA... | reverse complement strand
CAAACAACATGCCACCCAACTAAATGAGGTTTACGACCCTGATCACTATCTCCCCAAATAAAACCCCTTTGAATTTTTTCCATCTCCACACAAATGGTTTTAGGAAGTTTAGCATACTGCATATGGTAGTAGGGTATTGAACTAAGGACCGAATTAGAAAGTGTGATTCTACCAGCTAAGCTTAAACATTGATGCTTCCAACCACTCAATTTGTTTTGAATCTTGTTGATAATATGACTATAATGTCCTCTCGATGTGCGTCCCGGAGCTATGTTTGCTCCAAGATACTTGCCCAAACTATTAGCTTTAGAGAACCCCGTATGATGTAATATATCCTCTCTGAGTTGATTATCAACATTCTTAGAAAAAAACACCTGGGTCTTCTGGTAGTTTATTTGTTGTCCCGATGCTTGGCAAAACATATCCAAACAATGCAAAACACAATGAGCTTGCTCAATAGAAGCCTCTGCAAAAAGAAGATCATCAGCAAAAACCAAATGAGAGATTTGAGGTCCATACCTGCCTGCTCTCATAGGTTTCCAGTAACATGCATCCACCTGATCTGCAATGATATGAGACAATTTCTCCATGCATATGACAAAAAGATAAGGGGAAAGGGGGTCACCTTGCCTAATACCTCTTGTGGGGACAAAACTGTCAGTTTTCTCTCCATTCCAAAAAATTTTGTAGGAGGGAGAAGAAATGCAATGATGAATTACCTGAATGAGCTTTGGCGGGAAATTACAATCCTCTAAACATTTTTCCACAACATTCCAATTTAGACGATCATAGGCATTTTCCAGATCAATTTTAACAGACATAAACATCTTATTAGAAGACAACTTATATTTATATAAATGCGGTCATATTTTTAGCTGTGTCCACATTTTTTCTATTGATATTTCATTAGTATTCATAACATTATTACTAATGAAATGATATAACAAACATATTAAAATTCAAGTTTTAAAAATATTGTTCTTTATTCTGGTTTTCCCGTAAATATATTTACCAATTTCTATATAGACCGTTACAAAAATTAGGGTAGTACTTTATTTTGAGGTCCCATGAAGATGTGGCATGGAATCATTTATTTGGGCAGACATGAACTTCAGCAAAAATAGGCTTTAAAAAGAACATTCAATCAAGACCACCTACCCAATTCAATCATATAATTCTCTCCATTCCTCCTCTAAGCTCTGACAAATTTTATGAAAGTAACCTGTAAAAGTGGCCAATCATCACATCCAGCTAATACTCTTGCCCTTAGTTAGTCCTACAAAGGAACATTGATTCTTTGTTTGAGATTGCATGTTGTGTAGCTATTGCACTATAGCAACTTGAATTGTACTTGCACATCCTTTACTTCATCATAATTAAAATCAACTAAAGATGTTACACTTAGGTGTGTACCATTACTATGTAGGGTTGTGAAGGGAAGGTGCACCTTTGAACAAAGGGTTGGATTTATTTGTACCAATCTATTTGAATATACCTTCCTGGAAATTTCTGAATTTGTTTGAGGGTGGCTTGGTATTTTTTGTGTGGCACATTGGCCCTAGTTCATTTCATCTTCATCAATATGACATATCTTGCACTAAATTGGTCTCTTATAAAGTAAATCTCTAAATCACCATTAAACCCTTGTTCATCTTCATTAGGAAAGAGTATAGGACATGTACAATTATTTTATTATTAGCTAAAGACTAAATGGAAAGAACATGATGGTAAGCAAGACTTTGGACACATGAATGGGCATAAGATTTTTGACACATGAGTTGGACACACATAAAAACACATATCACTTAATTATTTTAAAAATATTTATTATTTAATTAATTTTACTTTCTACATTTTCTAGTGTGTATTAGTGTTCCCAAATTGTATCCAAAATTCCTGTGACCATACAAGAGTTTTTCTGTATACACACAGATACTTGAATATGCATTGAGTTAGATATTTTTTTAAGGGTCTCGCTAACTAGTGAATGTTCCCTATTTTTCTCTTTTTTGAATGAAAAATATGGTCTCGATGTGTAAGGTTTAGTATTAATATGAATCCTTGAAGAGGTGTATTTGGTAGGGAAGGGATGGCAGTATTTAAATGAGAGAAAATCATTATATACTTGGCAATAAAATAAAAAGGAAAGGTAAGAAAATTCATTTGGCCACATTAGGAATGACAAGAAGTGAAAGTGCAAGATCACAAATCCAAACAAACAAAACCATGTTCAATTATTTTACTTTCAGCTTTTTCTCTAGCAAGCACGCAAGCACGCAAGCACTAACAAGTAAAAATCAAAAACATTTTCACCCCTTTTCATTTCCACTCTCAACCGTCCTAGTTCCTAACCTAGTAGGGCACTCTTTAAAGCTATTTTGAACTTTGACCCCCCTAAATCCATCAACAAAAATTATAGTAATCACATGATGTTACATTTTAGATTTCAAAACTCATTTGCATAAAATTACTGGTTAAGGGACCAGGATTCCATGCATTTAGAAAATCACATATTTGCACCCATGAATTAATCTCGGCCATTGACTTGAGATCAACCGACTCACAATATATCTTCACTAAATTATCTTCAAATAATCTTTACCATTGACTTCAGATCAGACGGTTAAGATCAGTAAGTCTTTTACAATGTGTATTCCAAATCCCTGATTAGGGGAGGACATTTTGTTGCAAACAAGTCTTTTAATCACTTTCACCAAAACTAAAAAATAAATACCTATTGAATTTTGGTCCCTCATCTCCAAAACAGTGATGATTAAATGGTCAGTACTAAGAATATTTTATACCAATGCTTACATTAATAATAAATTTCCTTCAAAATGCTTAGACTGATATCTGAGCCAAGTCCCACACTTGGTCATTCCCATACTTTCCTCATCAATGGCTATCATCTGATACACTCTGTCACTGCAAAAGAAAAGAAACAAAATGGACCAACCTCAAGTAACAAAAAGAACTGAAACTGGGGTTACAGGTTCATTTGAACTTTTGACCATGTTTTAGTATTCTTCATTTCTAGTCTTTTAATTTATATATATACATATATACATATTAAATAGAATTGTTTAGGGTTGGATCCACTTTATGGATCTTTTTGATGTTTTGTCCATTAGAGTTTTTCACTGGGTCAGGTTTTCTGTTCCCCAGTTTATATGTAATTTTTCCTTCTTTTTTTTAATAATATATATGAGTAACTGGTAACAGATTATAGTAGGGTACCAACTTAATTGAACACTATTATTTTTTAGGAAATGTTAACTTGTGCCCTTGGGGCATAAGTTAAAAACCAAATGTAGAAAGCTTTTCTTAGAACTTGTGCATTCAATATCTTAAAAGTTGCAAAAGTTATGTTTTCAATATAAAATTTATTTTTAATTTCTATTTTAACCTCCTTAACTTATGACCTAAGAGCACAAGATAACATGACCCTTATTTTTAATGTCATTTTGCTCTTGGCCTGTCAAAAAAAAATACATATTAAATTGGTAATTTATTGTAATTTTTATTCCTCAAAACAAGCAAAATTATGTATCACTTTCGTTTATGTTGTGAACCTTTATATTATGGATAAATACAAGCGAAGCAGTTGCAAAAACCTAAAAATCCTTGATATTTTGTCCACAATCGTGGTTGCGGACCTAAATTTAAAACTATATTTGGAATTATAATGAGAAAGAAAGAAGAGGTGATGTCAAGTCATGTGTTGAAGCAGAGAATTGTTCTGCTAATGTCATATGAGCTGTTTTTATAAGAATTATCTTTATTGAAAGATGATAAAGAGATAGACCCATTTGGAATATGACAGAATGTTATTCATTCTCAGATACACTTTGCAGTTCTGTTTTTTTGTTTTATAAGCACTTTGTTGTTCTCTTATTAGGCCCCTACTATCCCTTTAAAGCTTATGTCAATATCAAATCCAATTCATTAAAATAAATGTAACATTACATTAGTAATCTTTGTTATCACACTTCATTGACTTGATCAATTCATAGCTTATCCAATTCCATTAATTTCCATGTATTATGGACCACTTAATGAGATGTATTAATCAAATAGTGTTACTATTAATAAATTTAACTCTACTTAGGTGTCTATTTCGTGGCCCCTAAGAAACTTGACTATAGGTTTATTCAAAAGTTTAATGGTGGCGGGAAATTAAGGAAGTGAAAAATTGTCACTTTCTAGTACATGACTTAAAACATACTTTTATGTTATAATTGGATTATTGGATTCCTTTAATTTCTAGCATTGTCTTTAGGTTTGTAACTTCAATGAATTCAAATCATGTTTGAATTTGAAACAAATTAATAGCTAGCTTAAATTAAGCTAGTGTCACCCATCATCACAAAAACGTTAAAAGGAGGAAACTTCTTAATTGATTGTTGAACAAATAATTTCGTTTAACTTCACATTCAAGATTTTAAATGTGTCATGATCCTCGATTTTGCAGAAAATTATAGTCAAATAAAAAACTTTGATGCTGTTTTTACCATCTTGGTATTAGATTTTAAAAATCTTGAAGACCTTTAAGTATATAGAATGAGTGAATTTTGAATTTTTTATTTCAAAAGGACATTTTGAATATTATAATGATATGATATATTTGTAAGGATTTGTTGACACCTCCATTCAAATAATAAATAAAATATGCAATTGGTAACGACAATGCATAAAATATGCAAGGTATGGGGTTCAAACCACGGCCACCACAAAAAATAAATAATAAAAATTGTTGACACTTGGTGTGAAACTTAGCATAACTATACTCTAACAATTTTGTATAGAATACAATTTTACAAATCCAATTGTTTGATCAATTTGTTTTATCTTGATGATCATACATATACATTTTTAGATAATCTAAACATTTTTAGTCATGACATTTAATAGTACACATTTACTCAAATTTTAAATAGCATATTATACATAAAAATAAAGTAATCCCATAAAGTATAAAATAAATTCCACCTAAAAAAAATATAAAATAAATTTAAACTTTTATGAAATTTTATATATTGAATCTATTTAATAAGAAATTTTAATTCAACGGTTAAAATTGCAAAATTTGTATTATACACAAAGTTATTAGAGTTGTAAATGTAGACATGACATATGATAACAACTAAACATTATTTTATTTTAGAGGAATTAATCTTCATTATTGTATTATTCTCTTCTAAATTATACTATATATCTAATAATGTTATTTGAACATATTACTAATCCTACTCTTGATGTGAACATTACATAAAAATACATATGCCTACTTTTAAATAGGTTGAATCTCATCTCAAAATCTAGCTCAAAGGATAATGGTATTCAAACATACTTATATACCGAGAACCTGAGTAATGTGCGACAAATAACAAACTACAACCAACTTCAAATCAACTTCAACATCCACCCTCACAACTAGCGTGGACCTGGATACAATTACTATATTGCAATCTTTAACCCAGCTCCGATACCATATTAAATTTGTGTCCGAGTACAATTTTTTTTTTAAATATCATATTTCATAACTGATCACCCATCACAATAAGTAGAAAGGCACAGTGACAAGATGGGGTGCATGATTGCAATACAGTGGAATTCAGTTTTCTGCACAGAAGCTTCTCCCTCTCATGTTTACGTAAAAACAGTAGTAACATAATTTGAAGCACTAATAAAAACTTGTTGAAACCAAAATATACATGAGGGTGATAATAACAAGGTATGAGATGGGATGGGAATATTATTATCTAAAAAGGGACACAGAAAAAAGTACCAAACTATGGGAATATAAGGGAGAAGAATGGCATAGGATTCCTAAAACTTTTTCTTTTGCAAGAGCGTGCTAAGTAGAAAAGATAGGGAAGAGAAAGTGGGTGATGAAGTGAAAAAATCCACACACAAAGGTGGATATATGGTTCCTACAAGGAAGTAGGTATCCCAAGTAGATGAAATGCAACATATACATAAAGCTAAAAATATAGAAATATAATTGACATGAGCTTCAATTTCTGTTCCACACGTGGGGCCTTTGTTCCCTGTTTCATTTTCATATGGGATCAAACAAAGAATATTTTTTAATATAATTTGAAATCTAGAAAAAGAAAAGAGGATTTTAGTAGGGACATTTTTTTTTTATGTTTTGTGTTATGTGATTTCATTTTACTTCATGTATCTCGTGTCATGTCTATGTATGGTTTCACATTCATTCATCTAATATTTTAATATATTAGGGTTTTTATTTTGGACCTAGAGTCATTCTTAATAAACAAATTTGTAAGATGAAATATGTTTCTCTTTACAAACTTTTTTATGCATTATTTTTTCAATATTGAGTTCTTTTTTTCGATACACTCCTTCACGTCAAACACTATGCAACTTAGTGTGTGAATTTTGTCAAAAAAAAAAAACTTAGTGTGTGAATAATGTAGTGGGTGGTTCAAAAAATGGATATATTTTGATAGCATATCATGTTTTTTATTTTGGAATATGAAAACTAAACAATCCAACAACAATAATATCAACCAAGAATAAGTCTAGAACATATGTGTAGAGCACAAAAACAATCAATCCAAAAAAAAAGTAGAGAAATAGAGTAGAGGAACAAACACGTAAAGATTGTTTGTTCAGTTCGGCCAAAATTAACTTACGTCTGAGGGAGAGAACAACTATTCAGTCCACTATCCATGAATCTTTAGTAGAGATAGAAAAGAGTTACAATGAATTAACTTCAAGATCAGTTTTAATAAAACCCTAATTTTTACCATTTCTCTTTCTCTCAACCTTAAAGAAGAATCACTGAAGTAGGGCCAGACCTTGGGGAGTACAAGAAGCGCTACCGAATCGAGCCCCTAAAAACTATGGGCCTCAAAAAAATTATAATACTCACCCCCACTTAAATTAAAAAATTATATGTTACTTTTTTTCTTCAGTACACATATGAGTTTTTTCTAGACTCTAGTTCCACTTTTTGGACATAAATTTGATGCTATTAAACCACCATCAATTTGAATAATCACTTAATCAGTCAATTTGAAAAACTATTTCATTGAAAGAATCACAACAGTTATTTCTTTTTCGCATAAACCATTCGTTTTCCCCTTTCCTACGACGTAGGAGTGACATTCCAAACGACACCGTTAGGTAAATTTTACCTCCCTTTCACTTAATTTTATTTTGTTTTGTTTCGTGTTTAAAAGTTCTTCTAATTCTGATTTTTTAATGAAGTTTAGCTACACAAAAAGAATTGCGTTTTGATTTTACTGGAGCATATTTTAAAAATAGAACCGAGCCTCCTATTTCATAGGAACGGCCCTGCACTGAAGTATTAAGAGAGAGCTTGGATTCTTACTCTTATGAAATTTTCAATATTCTAGATGTTTACAATTTGTTTTCCAACCTTGTCACTCATCAAGAAGCATTCAACCCTTAGCTCTTCGGTTTACTAAGAATTCTTTCATTTAGTTCAAGTGAATAGTAAAGTAAAATGTTATTTTATAGATACTTTACCCGAGTAATTCAAATTAGTATGCATTATGCATGCTCCATTACCGTAATTCGAATTGATCCTTTCAGACAAACCATAAACACAATTTTGACTGCGTAATTCGAATTACTATTTCAAGTAATTCATGTTACCTATTGTAGAACCAATTTTTTTGTTGAGGCACATTCCCTCATATATATATCATATCTTAATATTCTATGTAGCATCTTTAAATAGCTTTTGACTAAACAATCTTTTGGTCAATAAAGGACAAACTGGACGGTCAGAATTTTTTTTATAGTAAGATATAAATTGATGTGTACGTATTTACAATTTCACAATCCTTTTTTTTTTAGGGATAATTTCATAATTCTTATTCTCGTTCAAATGGAGAACAACTCTTAGACCGACACGACAAGGTAGTTTATTTATTTTTTGACAAGACAAGGTAGTTTATAATTAATATACTTTCTTTTTACAAAAAAAGTTCATACAGTAATACCTTTGGAGAGAGTGGGAAGAAAGATAATAAGCAATTAAATTGGTAATAAGAATATCTAAAAAGTTTAGATGCTTCATGCTTGTACCTTTCTTTTGTGGCTATAGAGAAATTTTCATAAAATCAAACTTTATATGTAGGGTAAAATACTCTTTATGTAGGGTAAAATACTCTTTCTTTTCTAGTTTTCTTTTTGGACCTTCTTGTCCTTTTTTTTTTGTTAAGTCTAAATTGGGTTAGCTAAAAGAACATGATGAAGGAGCGCTAAACAAATCTTATAACGTCTTTATGAAACAAAAGTTGGAGATTATATTTGTATTTAATAGCTTATCATTTCAATGTCAAAAAAAAGCACAAACAACAAGACAAATTAAAATGTACTTAGGCCAAAATTAAGAGAGTTCACATAGTATCCTCATTGGAAAGGCATTTTAATATATAAAGTTCTTTCTTTTTGAGAGGATTTTACTAGATAAAGGTGTCCCATGCACATTGCTTTTCTTAGGCAAGAGTTATAAAGGACCATAAAACATGCTTAATTAAACAAACCAAATAGTGGAGATTATGTATAAATTATGTACGTGATGCATGCATATATTTACTTGGTCATTGATGACGTGTGGTTTATCCGAGTGGTAAGAAACATTCAGACATTTTAAGGAACTGATTGAGGGTTCGATATATAACTTTTGTGTATCAGAAAAATTCAGTTCAGATGAAAGAATCTATCTTATGTGCTTAATAAATTTTTCGGCAAAGATTAATCACTACTAAATGACTCTGGATCATTCATATCTATAGTATGATTAAAAAATAATAATACTCGGTCACTTGGACCATCTATCTTGTGAGTTTAAGTTTTTTTTTTTTTTGGAAGGGGTCTTGTGAATTAAAGTTGTTTTTGAAACTATATACTATTTGATTTTGTTGATATTTCATTCCCTTTGCTCGCTTTATTTTTTGTTTTTCTCTCTTTTCCACATGCTTTTTTGATTTTGTTGTTTTCTCTTTATTTTTCATATAATTGAAGCAAGGGAATGATTGCTTACCCATTTGTGTGAAGAAAATAGCGTTATGTTCATCAATTAAATGAAACTTTTCCAATTGTAATACGGCTATAAAGAAAATATAGGGGACCTGTATTTGGACTTATATAGTAAAAAAAAATAAAGGAAAGTAAAAGCAAACTTCACACTATTGCATAAACAATATTACAATTTCTGTATATGCTATGATCGGAAGTTCAAATATGGTGTGTTCACTTTAGATTTTTTGCAGTTGTACTATATCTGATTGATGACAATACACATATATTCCATTTATTAAGTGATGAAACCAATTGATAGTGAAAACTAAAGTTACAATTGAGATTAACCAAATATATCCCAAATAAAAGGATATTAATCGTGTGCAGTCATAACTCTGTGACTCACCTAATCAACCACATTTGTATTCTCAAATCAAAATCGGACGATTTAGATTTCAAATTCAATATTTAGGTTAAAAAAACAAAACCTACATTAATATGTGGATCGTATGATCAAAATCAGAGGTTTTAGATGTTACTGATTGTGTGCCGTCACAATGCACACAATTAAAATTCAAATAAAAGTGATCCCTTGTTATGAGACATGTTGACACATAAGTGTAAAGTGAAGGAATTGAATTATCTTTAGTCATATAGTATGAATGAGATTTTAAAAATGAAGGGCAGACAACTCATGTTTTGAGTTGTATTTTACGGTCAATTTGATGAAATTAAATCCAATTTTGTTCAATAGCTTGAATATTTTGACTGCATAATTGCGAGATTCTACTATTGGGTTTGGTTCGTGGACATAAATGGTGGGTGGTCTGATAGCGAAAACTTGATAGCAGGTGGTCCAACAGATCTTGAAGAAGACTCTGATACCATATTAGAAATCGTATTGGACCTAACTCAAAACCAACTTGTGAGATAAATGTTATCCCCACTTATAAACACATATTCAGGCCATACATTGTTTGATGTAGAACTCTATAATATCATAATAAGCTCATTGAATATTTAGTAGTTAATGTTTCCTATTTCTTCCTTTTGTTAGGAACACCGTTTGAAGAGAGCCTATTCTAAAAGTGCTCACGTTTTTGGCTCAATGTCTTACTTTTTTTAATTTTAATTTGCTTCCCTAAGTTTGGGCAAAAGAAAGGACCAAAGTGTGGGACACTTGGCGCACCGTAAGGTTAGATGGACGCACTTGGCTTTACATGATGAAAGGTTTATAAAAAGATGCTATAAGACCCTTCCTATCTAATCAAATACTATCAATCTCTTTTGGAACTTGGGCCTCTCCACTAACCACTAAGCTCCTACTTACTCTTTGCCATCATAACATTGATTTTATTTTTGATTCATTAGGCTCAATAACACGAGTTGTTAATCTGTTTGTTATGATGATATATGATGATTAAACTTGACCAATTTCTTGCCTTCAATTAATGGCATTTTCTTGTTTTTTTTTTCCACCAAACTTAATGGCGTTTTCTGATTCTAAATATTTCTGCCCAAATTAAGTTCTTGTGGTCCAAGAGAATTTAAAGGTTGTCCTATTTAGATGCAATTTTAGTTGTTCTATTTTGGCAAAACCACAATTTTGATTTCACATTTTTGATTGTGCAATTTTGATCTTCAATTTGATGATGGGGACCATAAATTGTTCACTCACAACTTCTTATATCATTCAATTGATGCTCTTTTGGCTTTGTATGGTTGCTCACAACTCATTTTAACACCTTATTTTTTAAAACTCTCAACAATTAGACTATCCACTTTAAATTATTCACGCATAAAATGGATGATCAAAATCATGATTTCATCAAAAAATTAAAACGGAAGACCAAAATTGAGTAATTAGAAATATGGGGACCAACATTATGATTTTACCAAAATATAGGGAAGAAATATATATTCGATCCTAAAAAAACTACTTCTATATGTCACGATAATCAACTTTTTTTTTACAATTTTAAACAAATTAAAAAATATATAAAAAATATTATTGTAATACATAATATAAAGTTTTTATTTAATATTTTATCAAATTTTGAATTGACAATATTTAGTGACTAATCTTCACCATAGAACATGTGAGACACACCGTAGGTTCTCTCTCAATCAAGTTTTCTCCATTAGTCGGTGACTGAATCCATAATCACTTGCTTAAGAGGTACAATTTTTTTTACCATTTAGATTAATCCATTCTTGATTATAGTTTTTATTTATTAGAATTTGTAGTTATTGTCCTCGTGAGTTTAGCTCAGTTGGTATGGACAGTGCATAATATATGCAAGGTCTAGGTTCGAACCCCTGTCACCACAAAAAAAAATCCCTAGTTATTATATTTTTTTAATTAACAAGTCAATAATTATTAAAACTATAATAAAGAAGACAAATTAATTATAGTATTAAAAAAAATTGAAGGAAGTATTATCAATTGTTTATTTGTTAATTGAGTTTTATAAATAACAGAATTATGTACACAGTTTATCATTTTTTATTAATAAAAAATTATTCTTAATGAGTTGTATCTCATGAATACACAAATGATTACAGTAAAAACTGACTCAGTTGGTTAGGAGTTGACTCACCCGAAAGGCTGTAGGTTTAACTCTCGCCATCAGTGTGAAAACTCTTTGGTGGGTGGTTTATAAGTAGCTTTGAACGCGCTCTTTTAGTCTTGAGACCTTCCATGACTCCAATGAGTTTTCGGAGTCCAAATAACCTAAAATTTTTGTAAAAAAAGTGATAACTACCTCTCTTATGAGTATAATTTTTGTTTGTATCATCTCATGGTCCTCACATGGTATCACAATGATATGAAATGAACTACCGAAATAAAAATGCATCTTGTTGGTATAGGTAGTACCAAGCAATTCCTATAAGTTTTCCTTTAACTATGCAATCTCATACCTGCACGGCCTCATGATCTCTCTCATTCTGATGTGGTTTTGTTTTGCCCAGTAGCTGCCAAGAGTCGCGCATTGTCATGACTTATGCACCATCGACCACTTCTTGTCCTCTTCAACCTCGGGCAATACAAATCCAATCCAATATAATTTGATTGGGCCGAGTAACGGGTTTCTCTAAATCCAAACTAAGAGCATCCTTGATTAATAAGCATTATTTTGATTCGTTTGAGCTTAAATTATCTTAAAACTTAGTCTACTTTAGTTTGGTATCAGTTTTGTATTGTATTTTATTTTAGGATTGCATTGTTAACATGTTTTAGAATAAATATTGTTCAAATCACTTAGATTGATTGATCTACAATATTAAGTTTGATAGGTTGTTACAAGATATCAGTCGTATTAGATTTTTAGGTTAATAGTGTTTTTTCCCCCTGTAAAATAGGTCATTTCTGGTTTATCCCCTAAGAAATTTTTGGTTTGGAATTCGTCCTTTTAAAAAAAAAATCCCTGGTATAGGGGTAAACCGAAATTTGCTCAAATTATCAGGGGATAAACTAAAATTTTCTCAAATTATAGAGGGGTAAACTGAAATTTCCTTAAATTTCAGGGGACGAAATTTTCCATGAAGGTCCAAAACCAAAAAAAAATAATTACAAGGACGAATTCGAAACCGAAATTTTTTTAGAAGGTAAACCAGATATGGCCTATTTTACAGGGGAAAATGTACAATGGCATATAAGTCACCATCTTTTTTTTGCCACAAGACATTCACTATCTTTTATCAATAAAAATTATTTCTAATGAGTTTTTATCTCATGAATACACCTATACTTTCTACCTCTTACTAGTATGATCCATGTCCCCATCATCTCATAACACACTTCTTTACATCCAAAGATTCGATATCAAATCTTTATATATGTAACAAAATAAAAGAAAAGCTTCTCAAACATTCGGTAGACCATTTGAAATTTATACATTTTTTTTTTAAGAAAAGGAAACTTGCCAAGAAAGCAAGCTCTATAGATATTGCATTAAAAAAGAAGAAAAAAAAACACAAAGAGGGGGCATATAAACCAAAACCCTTATAGACTTAACAGAACTTGAAATTCGAACAAAATCTAATCTGATTTGATTAGGAAATTCATCTCAGCAAAAATGTGTTTGTAAAGATAAACCAACACCAACTAGAGTATCAGCCTAATGATTTCCCTCACTATAGATAGAGAAATGATATTTGTACAACCACTTTATTACAACTTTTTAACAACTTTATCTCTCATACTCACATTATATTTTTATTCTCTCTCTTCCTTTTTCTCTCTCTATTGTTTTGGACCAATGAGAAGAGAGTAAATAAAAGTTGTTATCAAAGTTGTACCAATTGGTTGTACATATATCACTACTTCTATAGATATGAGTTACAAAGAAAAACATGGAGGAACAGATAATTAAACAATTTTAATTTCTTAACTGTCAAGGAACTATTTTATACAGATAACCATTAATAGAAACAAGAAACTAATACATCAAAATAATATCATCAATGGGTCCTTAATAATCGTTTGATTAAAGAAATAAAAAAAGATCAAAGAAATTATGTCATTTTCCCCACTTGTTTTTATCATTATCCAATTTTATATTTCAATGTGGAAGGGAGGGTAGGAAATGACCATATAAATAGACTAGTGGCAAAATCCAGTCTAAAGTCTATTAAACTGGCCATAGTATTGAAAATATCAGTCTCCATTTATTTTTTCAAGGGACCCTTAATCGTTAATACATATAGGATATGCAAATTTGCCTAACTTTCTTTACTTTTTCATGGCCATAACTATTATGACTTCTCACAAAACAATGTAAGGTGGGAATTCAGATACTCAGACAGTGCCATTCTCCGCTCCTAAGTATTCATTACAATTCAACAACGACCCAAAACCTTCACCTCATCACTCCCTTTCTTTTTGGAATGTGCATGTCACATAATTAAAAATATATATAATTGTATATAGATTGTGCAAAATGAGAATTGCTAGGACCATATGTTAATTAAAGACTATATATATTTTGGCCCCTTGATTAAACGTTTTGTAATTATTCTATTAAAAAAATAGTGTTTAATTTGTCTATACATGCTTAAAACATATTATATTGTATGATATAAAATGAATAAAATTTAAATGCAAAGCAATGGGTCCAATTAATCTAATGGTGTGCGATTTGTCAAAAGATTAAATCAACATCAACGCGTTTTAATATCGACTTTATCGTCCCTCTATAGCCCCATTAACACAAGAATAACAATTTGAATACCAAAAAAGAGGAGGCTAGCTAGGCTACGGTTTATAATAGGGTCAAGCTCAACTAAGACAAAGAGAGATGACCAAAGACTAAATGCCCATGTTCAATTACAAGCCAAAAAATGACAAATTCATGGCATGATGGGAGGGGAGAGAAGGAAATTTCCTCCTTTTTTTGAAAACTTAATCTAGATTCATATATAATGCATGTGTTTCATTTGGGTGTCACTGGTTTTTTATATCATTGAGTGTATTTTAAATCAGAGAGAATGATAGATAATTGATTGAATTAAATTATTTATATGAAAAAGAATGATTGATTATAAAAGAGATATGAACAACGACATTAAAACTCAATGATACCCAGATAACAACCTCATACACTTTGTGCACACATATACATCACTTTTTTTGTTTTGGTCAAAAATTAATAAAATCTAATCAACAATTGTTTTATCAAATATTCAAATCCGAGTTCTCCCTAACTATTCATCTTTTAATATATAATTCGTTAACAACATATAAGTTTATCTTCGATGTCAATTTAGATGAGTTAACTAAACTTCTTAAAAAAACATGTAAATTCATTAGCCATATGTGAGTTTAATAATGTATAGTTAACAGATTAAAATGGAAAACATAGAGGGTCATGCATGTAGCAAAACTTTTTCATAGGGTTCCACATTATAGGGTCGGTCTTTTATGTATCATTTTTCTCTTTGATGACTGCTTCACCGACTCCATATTTTTTGTTACATTTCCAGTCTAATCACTTTCCCTTTTTACATGCATTTTTTTCAATCTCCTTTCATGATTTTACTTAATTTACTTGCTTGAGCTTCATATTCCTTCTCCTAAAAGTATCTATATGCACTCTTGGCTATTCCTTATTCTCTTTTTAGAAGATCATGAAGAATAAATAGACCTATGTAATTAACTATATATATTTTAAAAATATTTTTTGCATATACATGGATTTTTGGTAATAAAAAAAAATAGGTCCCTTTTTTGCTGGAGATTTGGGTGTCAAGAAAGGGAACAATGAGGTGGCAATTGAATTGTAAAAAAGGGTGGCCATTTTGTATATTTATTATGCGATCCTTAATTTAGGGCTCCACCATTTCAAGATTCAAAAAGCCAGATAAGGTGGCTCTCACTTATGCAGCCTCTTTTTATTTTTAACTCTCCACGTGCCATACAAACATCTTGTCCACGTAGGAAATAGTGATTCTGATCATGGTAGGTAAAACCGTTTGTTTATGAGCAAACATGGAAAAGTTAATTAAGATCATAAAGGTTAGTACCACAAAAATTATATATATGGTTAAATTAAACACATTTTTTTAAACATTTTTGGGTGCTCATCTTTTCATTTAAGGACTTGTGAGTGAGTCCCCTTTTTTTCTTCTACCAAATATAAATATAAATGGTGTGCACTTATATACAACAAACAAGATGAGTATTTTTTTTTTTGTACCATAAAAATACTACCAGCATTCCATCGACAAATCTCTAAAGATAGAAATATGTAAACTAATAATAAATTATTTTCTTCTTTTTAAATGTTATTTAAAATTAAATTTAGAATTTCTCAATTAAAAATTACCCATAGGCTATTTAAGGTCCCCACGATGTCACATAGTGATTCAAACTTGATTAATGAAAGTATGAATTTATCCAAAATTCCACCGTTTTTAGGTTTTGGTCACATCACTGTGGGCTCATATGGATATACCACTCTTTCCGTCATGCTGTTTTTTCTTTATTTAATTAAAAGCATCAATGGTTTCTTTCAATTCTAGGGTATAGTTTAATTGACCTTAAGGTTTATTAGTAGTATTAATTTATTGCAATGAAATTTAATTATATCATATCGGGGGCACTCTTTAAGCATCCCATATTTAGGAATTATTCTTTTAAAAAGTTAACCATTACAATTTCCAATGCATTTAATACGCAACTTTTCATTAAAAACTTACTATTTAAAGTGCTTAAAGAACCTCGGAGTCACTGGTTTACATTTTTTTTTTTTATTCATACACGTATATCGTATGTTAGACACATTGGACTCTTGCAATAGAACAGTGGAATTTGAATTTCCATCATGAATTGGACCTTTTTGACGAAGACTTTATACTAATTAAATTAGCCGTTGGAAGGCAAATTCATTTAATATTAGCACAAGAGGGATCGATCATTTTACAAAACAAAACCAACACAATATGTGGAGCGAATAAATGGCAGCCAACAACTAAACAATCCAAGCTCTTGTCAAAAAAAAAACTAAACAATCCAAGCAATAATATTCAACTAAGAACAAATCTAACAACCTAACACCCGTTTGGACTTTGGTGCACATCATACGATTAAGATATAATATGATGAGAAGTTAGATAAGGATAACCAGTTATCATATCATATGTTTTGTGCACATGATAAAAAAAGGTTATAGTACTATTTTATCCTATCATGTGTTTGGTGCACACTTCTATTAAAAAAACACATAATCCCATTAACATGTTTTTTAATTAAATGCAAGCACCACTTGCACGGAAGGTTGTTCTTGAATAAGGGCTACAAGTCGTACACCGCCAAAGAAATAACAACAAAGCTATCAAAGCAATGGAATACTAAGGGTCCATGGCATATGATTCCCCTTGGTCATAGTTTCTATGAATTTTCATTCTCCTCAGACGATGATGTGCGCACATCCCTCGCAATGGGGACAGTTAATTTGCAGTCGAGCCTGTTGCGGCTTTCCCGATGGTCCAAGG
>Ga0315913_1004414_pt1 | contig 17020 bp, 11 predicted proteins | sample MpolsnodulesMG_FD_207736 | JGI IMG/M metagenome (GOLD analysis project Ga0315913, IMG submission 207736) | Medicago polymorpha root nodule microbial communities from Los Angeles, California, United States - small nodules | ecosystem: Host-associated > Plants > Roots > Nodule | place: USA... | reverse complement strand
TTCCTCACAAATTCCTTGGTCGCAAAATTTAGTGACGGAATTAGAGAGGGATTTCACGTTTTCCCTCACTAAATATCCCTCACTAATTTTTGTTTTTTTAGTAGTGAAAACATTTAGAATTGCCACATCAAATAATATTTTGATTTGGAATGTTTTGATTGGTTTTGTTTGCAAAATTGTTTTGGATTGTAAATCCAACACCATTAAAACTCTATAGGATATTCAATATTGTACAGTGTACATGAACACAAATTTGCAACCAAAATGGACCAAGAATAAAAGTTGATTCAACGGTGTAAATTTGCTTGAAAATTTAAATTAAATGACCTCTGATGTAGTCAACATTACTGTTTATAATTATTATTTTTTTATTAAAATTGAGGAAGAAAAGTTATTATTGATAAATGTGACAATAATGATAATTTTACAAATACCGCATATGAAATTTGAATTACATTCCTCAATTCTTTTTAAAAGTGAATGTCAAGTGTCGAACAAGGTTCCTTAAAAAAAAAAAAGTGTCGAACAAGGTACCACAATATTGAGACGGCATCTTTAAACCAAGTGACCTCTCGTGGAAATGGCAATTATATTCCTAGATGTTAAAATGTTAACTCTTACTTACACTAAGCTGACACTTCTTGGACATATTAATTTTTTGGCTTAATTAATGATATGGTCCCTTAAGTTATTTGTTGGTTACATTTTAGTCTCATAAGTTATTAACGTTACAATTTGGTCCCTTTAAGTCATCATCCGTCAACCAAATAAATCCTCACCGTCAAAACCGTTAACCCAATGTCTAAGGTGGATACACATTGCAAGTTGTCACGTCACCGTTCACATGTGCCTATTTAACGTTTTGGAAAAAGACTGATGATGAGGATTTATTTGGCTAACAGATACTAACTTAAGGGACCAAATTGTAACGTTAATAATTTATGAGACCAAAATGTACCAATAAATAACTTAAGGGACCAAATCATTAATTAAACCTAATTTTTTTTTTCCGAAGTAACTTCTTGGACATATTCATGACTATTTAAAATCTACTCTAACCATCAGAAAAAGAAAAGTCTAATAAAAAATAATTAACATTAAATAATATATTATAGCATAAGGTCAACATATAATAAATAAGAAAAAAATATTTGCTTAAAAATAATTATAATTATTAATTTCTAATTTTATCTTTCAATTTTTTTAATTTCCTTTCATAAAATAAATATGAATGAATTTGAATTAAATAAATAAAATTACTCATTACAATGATTATTTATATGAGAATATAAACCTCAGTGGTCGACCTGGTGGTGATGGTTTCGGACCTATGAGTGTGCGCTTCTCTAGATATCAGGTTTGAATCCCCCAATTGCAAACAATTCCTATATCGGATCAGTCCATGCCAAGTTTTGCTATGACTTTAATTGCCCCGCTAGTGGGCAGTGTGATTGGTCCTCTGAATTAGTCGACTCTTTAACCAAATATCAATATTAATATATACATGAATTAACACTTAGATATTTAATTGACTTCTAAAAATATCCTATATTTAAATGTAAATAAAATGTATTTTATATAATAACTAGTTTTATTAATATAATAACTAAATTTACTAAAATTGGCATAATTTATTCTTATATAAGACTCATGTGTTCATTACTCAAAAAAAATAAATCAACTAATGTCTTCACCAAAGAAAAATATGTCAATTAATGTGTATTATATCGTGTCTACAATTTATATACTGACCAATTTGTATATATACATTTGTTTACTCGTAAAAGATGTTGACCAATATGATGGTAACAGGAGGAAGTTAGAGGGAGATGAATAGCTTTTTCAATTAAAATCGTTTGTAAAAGCATGGTTTAAAAACTTGTTTGAAGTCTTATGACTATATTGGATTTTGCAAGAGCTTCGTTAATAATAGAATAAGCACTGAAGAAAGATAATTCAATTACGAATAAGATGTACTCAACCTTTAATTATTTCTTATCATGCAATTAATCAATACACACAACAATTCACGAAATCTATCGCTATATCAAACCAAACCTACTATTAAACAAGAAATCACTAATACAAGTAATTACAAACTTCGATTGAATCAACAAGTTAATCTCTACTATGAAGGTGATTGAATCAACACACACTTGAAAATAGGTTTTAGAATTTATTCAATCACAATACAAATAACAATTAACCTAATTCATCATGAACATAGATCAACAATTGATTTGTTGAAATTTAAAGAGTAAGGGAAAGAAGAACACATATATTTATAGAGGTTTTCCCTTTTTGTTCTCACTAGGGTTATGCCCTCTCTTCGTAGAAGAAAACAACTCTTCTACGGGCTTCCATTATGATGAAAATGTTTACAAGTGTATGATTACAAAGATTCGTTAGATTCCTAATCTTCTATGCTAAGCAATCATGCTAGATCCAATCTTCAAGCTCTCTTGAAATCGGACATCCACAAGGTCTTCGAATCTCAAGTTTGCATGCAATCCTTTGATCTTCTACTCGGAGATATCTTCTTTGCTATGCTTCCGCTACAATCCCCTTGAACCTTGAATGTTTGAGAAACAACCCTCACAATTACTTTTGGAGGTAAAAAGTACCTCCTTTTGCTTTAAATCCTCGATGCACCACCAAGATGCTTGAAAGAAACCAAAATACAAGTAACTTACAACACCGTAATAATCTATATCTCAAATCCTACAAGATTTCTTAGAAAAAGTGTTTAATCTAGAGAATGTTCTAAAAAAGAAAGGTTGAAGACTTTATAGTGTTTTTGTAAATTGATTCTATGAGTGAAAAAATGAGTGAGTTAAGGTATATAAAAGTGTGAGTAAAAGGAGCAAGTTCACCTCAAAATAACACTGAAAAAAGGAACTTGAATCAAATCATATAAAGTAAAGCTGAAAATTAGTGTAAAACTGGAAATTTGAATGCTATGAACATTGACACAAAGTTTAAGAACATTGAATTGAATCAAAGCAATTCCAGATGAAGAATGAATTGATTCAAAACTGCATAGGCATGCTTTTGAATCGAATCATGGTTTCCAAATGAAGATTGATCCGATTTAAAGAGCTTTGATACGATTCAACAACTAGAGGTCAAAGACACGAGGTATTGAATGAATCGAATCAAAATCTTATTGAATCTATTCAAAACCCTTAAACCAAACACCCTATGCAGGCAATGATTCGATTCATAAGTTCCGAGCCAATAGTTTGAATCAACTCAAGTTACTTAAAAATGTGAATTTTTTTGAAAACTTGTTGAACAGGGATCATTATAATCAAAAGCAATAACTTGGCCACTCTTGTGGACAGTTTTGAGACTGAGAATTGCTAGAGTGATTTAACATAACTAAGTCACTACTTATAAACAAAGTGACAAGGACATCATCAAAACCAAAGTAAAGGAACAACTGCAAAAGAAAATCCAAATTTGGTCTAACTAAAGAAACAAAATCAGTAGGGTAGTTAATAATTGTTTTATTACAGTGTGTATTCATCCAAGTCCCACATTGGGTAAATAGAAAAAATAAAGGTATAAATGATTTTAATAAAAATAGAGTTAAATTGAGTTTTCTTCACCACAACCTCACTAGTTTCTTGAGTGTATTCGGGGCTTGGATAGTTGTGTGTTAGAGTGTTTGCATTTTTTCCGTGCAAAAATTATAATTGAAAAATTTGCAGTTTTGTCCTTGTAGAAATTGTAGTTGTGAGAGTTGAAATATTTTACAATTTTGTCCAAAAAAAATTGAATGAGATGGTTTGAAATTTTCTCTTGTAAAAAATTACAGGATGAGTAATAAATATTTTGTTGAGAGATTGTGGATATAGGTATGAAGTATCGAATAATAATCTTGTAAATAATTTTTGTCCTTTTCGTTTCTCCTGTGTTTGTACTTATGCTTGTTTAGAGATTTTCTCTTGATGATTTTCTCAACAATTGACATTAGGGAAAACGTTGTCATCGAGGGAGGAACAAATGTTGCCTTGTGCCATTCATTTAGTGAGAGCTTAGTTATCTTCTTATTTTTGTTTTCTCTTAAATATTGGTATGGCTACCTTAAAGTTGGACGTTCCTTTGTTTGATTGAAGATGAACTTCTTCTTATGAAAATGCCCAAGTTCAAAAACATGGAGGATTTACAAAGCCTAAAAGAGTAGTCACAAAAGCTTAAGAGTGTTCCTTCTGCAAATATGGTTAGTCATGAGAATTTTCTTTTACTCTTTGAAGAGTAAGTTGATGATGAAGTGAAGAAATGTGAGACTTTGGATGAAGGGAGAATATGTTTTGTCAAAGTGGGAATTCATTCAAGTTCCACCTTGGATAGTGAGAAGAAAAAAGAGGTAGATGGTTATCATAAGAGAGTTATATTGAATCTTATTTACTGTAACATCTTTAGTTTCTTAGGTGTAGAGTATTTCTTTGTCACGAGAGGGTTTACATTTTTTTCGTGCAAACATTTTAATTGAGAGGTTTGCAATTTTGTCCTTGTAGAAATTGTAAATTTGTAAGAGTTTAGAGGATTTACAATTTTTTTTAGCAAAATTACATGAGAGGGATTATAATTTTCTCCGGTAATATATCATAGATTCAACAATAAATATTTTGTTGCGAGATTATGGATGTAGGTATGAAGTGTCGAACCACAATCTTGTGAGTTATTTTTGTCCTTTTTATTTCTTTTATTGCTCTGCTTCTGCTTGTTTAGAGATTTTCTCTTTGTGATTTTGGATGAAGGGAGGATATGTTGTGTTAAAGTGGGTATTAATTCAAGTCGTCCCACATTGGATAATGAGAAGAAAAAGGAAGTAGATGGTTATAATAGAGTTATATTGAGTTTTATTCATCATAACATCTTTAGTTTCCTAAGCGTACTAGAGGCTTGAGTATTTGTGTGTCATGCGAGGGTTTGCATTTTTTTGTGCAAAAATTTTAATTGAGAAGTTTGCAATTTTTTCCTTGTAGAAATTGTAATTATGTAAGAGTTGAGAGGGTTTACAATTTTTTTAGCAAAATTACATGAGAGGACTTATAGTTTTTCTCCTGTAAAAAATTATAGATTGAACAATAAATACTTTGTTGAGAGATTGAATGGGAATTTTCTTTTGGCCTCCACTTCCTTGGTAGTCTTCTCAAACTTTTCTTGACATGCATGGTCAGTTGTTGTCCATCTTTTTTCAAGAACGTAAAGTTTGTTTGTCATCATTTGAAATATAGTCAATGTTTTCTTTCTCTTCCACTTTAAACAACTCGTATTGTCTTACTAATATGTTTTCCTTCATTTTTCTCACTTGGTCTGATCCCTCATAAATCAAAGACAATGGATCCCATATTTCTTTAGTAGTGGCATTTTTTACGACGTATATGTCATATTATACTTTGGTAATAAGACATCAGGAAATTGTTTTCTCTAAGCATAAGCATACAGATGACTCCTCATCGTATGATGTTTTTATTTATGTTTTGTAGTCATTTAATAAGCATTTAATGACAATTTAGAGTAGTTTTAGAAGAGTTATTCATGGTTTTGAGACAAATTTTTTATTGTTTTGATTCAAGTAGTTGTAATTCTATTTCTTCCATAACCAGAAAACTTCACAAGAGTTTTTAGTCTTTTATTGATAAATTATATAATTCGGTAAAGTAAGACACATCGTGGAAGAATGAAGATCTACAAAGATTTTTGAAGGGTTTGAAGGCAATATAAGTAAGGGAAATTGTGCCCCAAATGTAACATTCCAAAGTTTATTTATTGAATTTTATATAATTAAGTAAATAGCGTCTTAATTATTATGGTGATCACGAGGCATTTTACTTGAAACTTTATTATGCCGTTGTTGAGAGAAATGAAGTTAGGTGGTTATTAATATTTTATGTGAATCAAAATAGTGAAGAGAAGAATAAAATAATAAATATTAGTAATGGGAGGTGAGAATAGAGCTAATAAAATAAGTGGGGGAGGAGGGAAGTAAAATTATGATAAGAGGGAGGAGATGATAATAATAATAATAATAATAATAGGTGGATTAGCCCAATTCCCTAGCATAAATAGAAGAATAGAAAGTCAAAAACATGTTGTTGCACATGAGAATTAGAGAGAATATAATTGGAGAGAAAAGGAGACAAACCCTAGCTAAGGAGTGTTGAACCAAAGCTGTGTTTTTTGGAGAATTCGAGGCAAGGGTGGGAAAACTTTCATCTTAGGGTATTCTTTTTTCCAAATTGAATGGTTAAATTCAATTCTATAATAATCGGTGTTGTTATCATGATAATTATGGTGAGAAAATAGAGATGACTTGATAATGATTAGAGGTGTTGTTCTAAAGAGATTAAGTTTGAATTTATTAAGGTTAGTTTGTATCGTTAGTGCTAACAAAATTAAGATATTTATTAAGGTTAGTTTGCATCCTTAGAGCTAACAAAATTAAGATGCTTTTGTTTTGAAACTATTCATGATTGCGTTACCAAAGTCCTTGATAAAATTTTATACTTTGAATTTCTTTAGTTTGCTTCGTTCTTATTTTATAATGTTTAATATAAGAAATTGTGAATTTGTATGATTGGAATTTTGCTTATAAAGATATGGAGTCACATTAATTAAAAACGGTATAAGTTATAGTCATTAATATGTTACATAGTGTCTTCCCTCAACAACAAAAAAATGGTACATACTGTCTCATTAGTATTTTTTGTCTAAGCAACTTGATAATAGATTTCCTTATAAAAAACAAGCACACACAAACACACTTGCACAAAAAAAAAAAAAAAAAAACTCCTACAAGCAAAAATAAAAACCCTAAAATCATTTTTTTTTCTATTGAGTATTTTGTATTCTATTGGTCTTTCTTTATCATTTTAGATCGGTTGAACAATAGAAATTTGATTCATATTGTAAGTGGCCCCATATGGCTTCTTCAAACTTGGATCCAACTTTATCAATTTAGACTGGTTGAACAATAGAAATCCCGACTTGGGTTTCACGGACATTCACACATGTACTTTCTCCTTTAGCTAAAATCACAACTTCAACTCTTTGTATTGTGGAGCAGAGGCGGAAGTGGAATGAAATTATCAAATGTGGCTAATTATTTAAGCAAAGTTAATTACGCTAAAAATAACAAATATTGTTCGTATTTTAGTGGAATTTAACCTTTTCTAATTGTAACTTAAATAATATTATAAAAAATATAAAATATTTTAAATGAATGGTCAATTTAAAATATAAAATCTCACCAAAAAAGGGTATCCCTTTATACATATTTATTATTGATTACATATGAGGTATCCCTTTATACATATTTATTATTGATTACGTATGAGTAAATTAGTTAAAAAAATATGACAAAAACAATTGCTAAGACTGTGAGATAGAAAAACGCACACTTGACTATTAGATTAAGGCATCATATGTGATTATATTTCCAAATTGAACATATATGATAAAAATTTGGACTTGAATGTATAAAAAATATATATATGGGTTGAGCTGGTGTGACAATAGCCACACCCAGCCTTGAAGGGATCCGCCCTTGTTGTGGAGGTGACGAAATTATCACCATAATTGGCTCCTCTAGCCTCCAAATTCTTTGATTGTTGAACCTCATTATGAACCATGATTTTATAAATTTCAACAAGTTATTTTATGACCTGATACAAGATGTCATGTATCTCCATGTCAGTATATTGTCTAATGAAAGACGTCATTACTATTGGAGTTTCAAGTGGATCAATTATTGGTGCCTCCAAAACACTAGGAAGAGTCACAAATGTTGGTATTTATAACGTTTTTGAAGGCTCATTCAGTCTTTTTTGGTCTACTTTGTTGGTGTTGACGATGAAGATTGATCCATACTGCTAAGACTCTTTCCAGATATTAGTTGCGTACGCTAGGTGTAGTCTCTTAAAAGTTATATAATGTCATATATTATTGGAAAACTATTCATATTGTTAAGAAGATTATGGCCTAGAGTATTTAGCCTTGCTCGTTTATTTGTTTGGGAACTGCATTATTTTTCTTTTGTTAAGGGTGTGTGTGGCGCCCACGTTCATCAGAATACTTCTCTTTTCTTTGTATGATAGTTTGACAAGGTCCAATATGTTCAACTTTCCTTAACAAGCGCTTATTTACTCATCGCACCTTGTGATTAGTGAGCATAGGTTGAGTGTCTCATTTTCCAATTTCACTAAGCTTTGACTAGGTCTAATGTCGTCAAACACCCACTTCTTCTTCAATAAAATCAATGAAGAATTGGCTGAACATTTTTCGGCTTTTATAGTGCTCAACTAAGCTTCCTTTGAATGAAAAGAAACTTGCCTACCTTTAAATATCCTACTTGCAGATTTCGGCTAACAAGATGATTATTTTTAGGTACGGGCAAAGGAAAATGATTTTAAAGCTAAATCATATTAACACTCTTTTAGACTTCAGGTATACAAAGGGAAATCTCCTGACTACTTATATGTTAATTATAAGGAAACCAAATGTTTAATCAAGATCATTAGAGTAAAATAGGAAGTAAATAGTATACAAAATATTCAATAGCAAAAATTTGATATATAGGGTTTTTGTTTGAAGGAATGTTTTATATTTTTATGTACATGTCTTTTAATGTGTGGTTGCTTTCTATAAGAAAAATTATTTACAAGTTGCATTGACAAAAGAAAATTACTAATCAGTCGCTACGTTACATATTAATGAGCATAATTCATATTATTTTTTTGAATTTGATTTCATTTCTTTATAAGCAAAATATCAATCATACAAATTCACTACTATTTCTACTATTAAACCAAAGAAAATAAGACGGGAACAATCTAAACAAATTCAAAGTATAAAATATCTTAAGTTTGTTATCTCTAAGGATACAAGTTAACCTTAATAATTTCAAACTTAAAGAATATTAATTTTGTCTGTTCAAAGGACACAGACTACCAGAATTTCATATGTTAAAAGTAACACATGTTTAAAAAAGATTAAGAGTTAAGTTATGTTGTTGATCATCATCATCTGAGATTTGTTGATTAACCTTTATTTGTTTGGTAATAAGATCATCACCTCCTCCATTATAATTCGTAGACCTACTTATTTTCACTTCAGGAGTTTTTGATGAGCTTGATCCTTGTAGGCTAGTTACCTGCATTTGTAAGTTAGTCAAATCATTAGTTGTTTATGGAGTGTGTTGCAGCAAGTAAAAAGGATAAGAACCATTACATCATATTGCATCAATGCTGCCACTTTAGGCATGATTGATATAAGTATAAGTGATTTACCTGATTTCGGTAAGAGTTGTTGTTAAATTCAGATGAACCCATTATAGCGTGAAAGTCCCCATATTGAAATGGGGTTCCCAAACATAGCGAAGAAGATTTCACCTCTTTAGAAATATTTGTTGTCTCTGAATGCAAAAGAGATATACTTGAGTGAACATTGATGCTCGGGGTAAGTTGAGATGCTATTGAGTTTGGTTGGTTGAGTATAGCCTTGGAAATAAGTTGAGAGGTTGGAATATCTTTAACAATGTTTGAAGTTAAAGTATTTCCATTTGAAAGTTGACGAAACTTTAAGCCTTCTAATTTTTTGGCAGCAACCGTTTGAGCTATTGGTCCACAATCTTTCACAAATCTCAATAGACTAACTTTGTAATTATTGGGACTTGATTTCAACTACCAATACAAAACATCATAAATTAATGTTTAAAGTTTAAAATCTAAAATTTAAACTCTAACGATAAATTAATTAATAAATAAGAATACCCATAACTAAGGATAAATAGTGAACATATATAAAAAATTTAATTAAAAATAAACGAAGTGTTTGTGTGTGTGTGTTAGTTGTGTATAGGGAAAATTTTGTTTTTTGTTGGAGAAACGTTCGAAAGGAATTGAGAATTAACTAACATGAACGTCTTTTAATTATGCATATATTACTTAATGAAATCTAGTGCACAAAGTGTGAGATTCAAAAATAAATAAGTTTTTTAATATAATTTTTAACCATATAAGTACCACTTTCGTATTTAGGAGAACTTATAAAGTTCTTCTTTAACCAACAATGGAGTGGTTCCAGTGGTAAGAGATTTAGGGCCCTTAAGCATGTTGTTAGGATTTCGACTTCTGGCTCATGCGTATGAGAAAAATCTAGTTAAGAGGGGATTATCCACCTTGTGTGCATCATAGGTTCCCCGATGAAGATTAGTCACTGCTAAGTAGTGGTGAAAATTCGTACCAATATCATGGTATCCTAAAAAAAAAAGTTCTTTAAAGTTTATTAAGTGGTTCACTTTGTTAAAAAATTAACTCCGACTCCACTCTACAATGTGACTGGGCAACCTAAAAGAGCGAATGAGAATCTGATTCAAAATCACATTTGTGAACTCCTTGCTCCGAGCTAGCCGAATAGCATCCAATAGAGTCAGCGCTTTGGTGTGACTAAACAATCTGAACAATGGAATGAGAATCTGATTCAAAAACCACATTTGTGAACTCCTTGCTCCCAACTAATTGACATATGTCCAAGCTTCCACCACATTGATCCAAGACAAAATTGTCGTTGGAATCCCCGACACAACACCCAAACACTATATAATGAGCAGCATGAGGAAAAGCGACGTCAATGTTAACCTTCAATCATCTTGCATTCGATTTCACCCAATGCTCAATATGTTCCTAACTAGAATAGTCTACAGGTTGCCAGCTTCGTGTATTCTTTCTTACCTCATTCCATTGCTTCCACCCTTCCAGTACTTCACTACAAATACCTCTTCATGTCTTCCTCTCTTCATTTCACACCAAGTCCTTACACGCAGGCCAAATGTGCTATAGAAGGATATCTACCTTACCAAGAAAGCCATTTGTCTCATTACGACACAACTCAAAGATAAAATGCGTCACAGATGTAAACCTATCAACCCTTTATAACAAAAATGTAGAAAACATTTCCCAATACCATCATTCACGGGCCACCCCACACCCCACAAACGAATGCATAACATCTCTATCATCATCCACACACCACGGGAACTGCACCAAGCACAAAACATGTTGCAGTAACAGTTGAACATGAATAAAAATTTAGTTATGACATATATGCCATAATAAATTCTTATTCTTGTGAAGTAATTATCTTTCCACATCATATTCCAATCTCCCACTACATGAAATATGTGTATATTTCAGCTCTTGCATATAAGCTTGGCAATGGGGCAGGGTGGGGACGGGGTTTACTTTCCCCGTCCCCATCCCCGACTCTATATACTTACATGTTACCTTAACCTTTCCTAACAGGGATGAGAAATTGAATCTCATTTACATCCTTGACGGGTTTCGGTATCTTCGCCCCTTCCCCACCCCATAGAGAATTATTATTTTTAAATAAAAAAAATGAAGTTTTTTCCAGCCCTGAGAGCGATTCGCATTGTAAATTTGTGAGAGTAAGACTGATTGAGAAGAGATAAGGGGATCAATGTCTATGGTGATGGGGGGAGAGAGAGAGAGAGAGAGAGAGAGAGAGAGAGAGAGAGAGAGAGAGAGAGAGAGAGAGAGAGAGAGAGAGAGAGAGAGAGAGATAAAGAATTTGATTGAGTGTAAACACACTCTAATTACATGAGTGAAATGTTTAGGGTTTGTATTTCTATTTTTATATAAACGAAGAAATAAAGAGGTATAAAGTAATTTACTATATTTGGGACAGGTGTGGGTGTTCGGGATGGATACTTATATCCCCGTTACTCGTCCCGTACCCGTTTTTGAAATCGGGAAAAACATAAACCTAGTCAAAGCGGGGAAAACCCGTCAAATCAGATTTGGCTTGGGTGGGTAACCGCGAGTATGGACTTGCATAGCCAACCTATAACCCGAGCACACATAATATATACCATTGTTTTCTGCCTACCACACTATCCTATCTTCTTGAACAAAACATAAAAGAGGTGTCTCAATAATTTGTTGTGCAACTTCAGCTAGAAATAACGAATGAATGGTATCAAAACTCCATCGTTTTTCCCCGTTTACTATTAAGTCACAAATAGATAAATCATTCACACCTTGGTTTTATGGTGATTGAATCCAACTACCATGCTCACTTCTAATCCACAAATTATTCATGAAATGGATCTGTGAACCATTTCTTATCCACCAGCTACACCCAAATAACAAAACTTGATGAAAATTCCAAATGCTTTTCCTAGCAAAACTAGGGTTATACCAAATTTTAGCATCCAAAAGAGAGGTACAATAAAATTCCAGCCTTTACTTTTCCACCATCGCTAAGTCATACACCTTGAAATTTCAAAAGCCCATTCCTCGAAATTCTTTAGGACAAGTTACGCGATCCCACAACATCCATTTATCCCTTGATTATTTCCACCACCACCCCACCAATAGGTATTAATCATCCATTTTATATCATGAACAATGGATATATGGAGGACATATATACTTATAATGTAGGAAGGGATGGCTTGAAGAACATATTTAATCATACCTTCTTTACCCGCTTGAGATAAAGCTCTCCCTCGCCAAGAATTAATTCTCATCCAAATTATGTTATTCACATATGCAAAGATAGAATTATTTTTATCAACCACAGAAGGGAGACCTAGTTACTTTCCAGTTCCCATCACGTGACGAACACCAAGGATACGAGACAAGTCAACTTGAGCCGTCATGCACACGTTGCGGCTAAAAAAATACTTCAGATTTGGCAAGGTTGATTTCTTGTCCATAAGCCTTTGCATAAATTATTAGAATAGTCAATAGCTTTTGTGATTCAACAACCTTTTCCCTGCAAAACAAAAATCATTCATCTGGAAAACAACATGTGAGACACCAATGGTGCCCCTAAACACACTTGCACTCCATGTAGATCACCACAACCAATAACCTTATGAATGTGAGACGATATACCTTCCGCAACCAGGATAAATGAGTAAGCTGATAGGGGAGCTCCCTGTGAAATTCCTCTTCAAAGGACTATAGGGCCAACCCTCAAAATTGAGTAAGTAATAGAGCTCACACAAATCATCGTCCATCTAAACCAAGTATCACCAAATCCTAACCTCTGAAGGACACGATGATGGAAAACCCAGTTCACACAGTCGTAAGTCATACTAATATCAATCTTAAGAGCCAATCCACATGCCACCATTTCACTTTCCTCTTTATAGCATGAATAATTTCAGTAGTTATTAATGTGTTATCCAATATTGATTTACCCTCTACAAAAGGTGATTGATCCTTTAACACACACTTATCCAAGCACCGCTTTCATCTATTCATAAGAAGTTTCAATATCATTTTGTATAACACGTTAGATAAGGAAATAGGTCTCAAATCCTTCATCGCTTCTGGATTCTCACACTTATGAATAAGGCATATATTAGTCTCTTTGAAATTAGTTGGAAAGAAGCCATGTTCCAACCACAACCGTATTGCTTTGAAAACATATTCACCATATACATGGGAGAAATAATGATAGAACGTAGGATTAAATCCATCAGACCTCAGGGACTTATCAGGTTGCATTTGAAATAGGGCATGTTTGAGCTCTTTTCTAGTAATCAATGTCGTAAGCATATCATGGTCTTCCTGGGTATCCCGCACACTTTAGAAAATAAAAAATAGGTGCATGGTTACCATTGTTGGCCATAAAAAACACATCAAAATAATTTGTTGCTACATCACATAGGTCCTTCTATCTCGTAACAAAATAACCACTATCAAACACCAGTTTTTTTTAACTTTCTTGACTTTACCTCTAGATCCAGTGAACATGAAAAGAACTTTGTATTCATGTCCGCTTCTTTCAGCCAGTGCATCTTAACTCTTTGTTTCCAAAAGGCCTTCTCCTGAATAACAAGCCGAGCACACTTCTCCATATTTTCTTTGAAATGATTTATATTCACACGATCGGGTTGCCTATGCATTTCCACCAATAACCTATTGTGCTGATAAATTTTATCCTTGAACCTCATTCTTTTCCTTCTACCCCAACTTTGTAACTTATTGGAATAATTAAAAACTCTACCATCAATGACAATTAGTTCCAACTTTGGCTTATGCATGCAACTGTTTTAAAAAAGAAAGGAATAGTTGACTTAAACTCTCACACGAAGAGAACCAAACCCTAAAACTCTCACAAGAACTGAAAGATTTCCTCTAGTAGCCCCTTGATAACTTCCAACTGGAAGAAACCCTTGCAGAGTTTTCTTTTTTAAAATAATTTTTAGGTGTGTGAGTTACTTATTGGCGTTTGCACGTAGATCAAGATACAGCCCCATGCTGAAGAAACGGTAGGACGGCCGAGGTTAATTAAAACCCCAGCAGCGTATCTTCAAACAATCAATCACCTATCTAAAAGGTCCCAACCAAAGGAATATTTGTTACCAAATGGATCCGGGTTAGGAATTTAAACACAATTTTGAATAGGAAACCAATCAAGAAGATGAACTGCATGCTGAATGTCAATAATTATAAGCTTGGTATCTAGTGATAAAAAAGGACCTAAATGGGCGTAGTGAACATAACCACCACTCGATCACTAGAAAGATTGGAGAGAAAATTCAAGAAAAAAAACATGTTGGAGTGGTTAGTGTCTTGAAGAGTGGTTCAATAGAAGTTATCAAAACCTTTCAGAGTGGTGAGAAAGCAACCATTGAAAAAAATCACTCTTTAGATTGATTTTCAATAAGGAGCCTAAGTATGTTTATAAAAAATAAAATAAAACATAACTTACTTGAATGTTGGGCTTTTTAGCATTTAGAAATTCTGAAACCAATGACTTGTTATATGGAGGCCAACACATGAACCTCTTTTCTGTTTCAGGAACCTTAGAACGAGCAGCATTGTTTCTTCCTATATAAATGAAAGACAAAAAACAAACATAAAGTAGTTGTTACAAACCATTTAAATTTAAAAAGTAGTAAATTAGTTTGGATTTACTGATTATTCATGTGAGGATAATATTATAATAGATCATCCCTTAGAATAGATCAAAACCTTTAATAAGATATTCAATGTAGATCCTCAAATATATGTTAATTTTTTATCTTATGATGTTTTGACTTTAGAACATGGTCTGAGGAGAGGGATGGTAGGATATATAAAGTAAGTATATGCAAATAGAGTTGTCAATTTTAGCATGACGTAATAGACTGAACCAAAAGACTCAAATTTTAGGCAGGGTTAGACTCCTTAATTATATAAACCAAAAAACAATAGGTCATTTTGGTCTTGACCTTGCTTGATTCACTGCAGTAAATAAATTGACACAGTCACACATACATGCAATCATAGCCGTTCAATTAAGATCGGACAATCAACACTTAATTTTGGTATTTTTAATTTTAAAATAGAAAGTAATTCTGCCTCTTCTATAGCCATAAGATCGAGATCGAACGGTCACCGATATTCCAATTATGTGACTGCAGGAAATCGATAACTACAATAAATCACATTTCTTTTGGTCCAACTAAGTCTTTATGCATTTTTTTAGGAAATTGAAATGCTCCGGTTTAGTTGTTAGACGAGAGGGGGCATGGCATATACCGATTTGGTGCATTTAAGGCTAGGTTGGGTTGCCTAATTTTATTAAGGGTTTTGTTAACCAGTGCCCTAAGGGCAATGGTTAAGGATGTCAAAAATAGAAATTTTTTATTAAAAACACCAACTTTTTTACTTTCATAAAGTTAAACATTTCACTTTTCACCGATTTCTAATGCATAATTTCTATATTAATCTTCTTAACTAGTGTCATTAGGGCATTAGTTAACATTTTCCTTTTATTAAGCTAGTTGTATTATGAAATATTTTTAGACCAACCAATTGCTCTGGGAAGAATTGGACAACTATAAACCAATTACTCAATAGATGTTTACAAAAAATTCCTTACCCAGAAGTTCAGGAGAAATCCTTTTTTGCCTCTCATGTTGCTTTTTACTTTGGCATCTCTTGTTGAGGGATACTTTCATGTTGACATTTTCATGTTCAGCATTTAGATCCTCAAAAACCTTTATAGCATGATAACAAATATCTTGAGCCTGAAATGTTGAATTAAATTTTTTATAATGGTTTACATAATGTTTATCTTGAGTAAAGAAAAATTGATATAACAATAAATATAAGAATTAACTAATCAAACTTTCTATTTTATTATTTAATCATACCTTTTTGTGATGTCTTGAAGTTTTGGGATAAACACACATGGCGTTCAAGCATAGCAGGAATACATCACGCTGTACATCATTGAAATTAATTTTACATGAAACAATATATCATTTTAAAAACTATGATAAACTAAACTAAGAAAGAAAAAAAAACACTTAAGGGCAAAGAAAGATAGAAAGTAGCAAGGAAATAAAATGCATTGTTCTATAATTAACCAAAACTATAACATTATATTAGTATAATAGAGATGAAGGATAATATGAAAAGCTTAGAGAAAATGTACTTCCACAACTTTGATATATTTTTATATACCTTGAATTCTGTGAGGCTACCATACTTGCCTTCCACAGCTTTTGCTCTCATAGTTCCAAAATCCATTGGCTTCTTTACAACATGATAATCTTTTACCTTTTCCAACATGATTAGAATATCACTAACAAAGCATAATTAATTATCATAAAATATTAAGAATTACTGTAGTTAATTAATAATTAACAAACCGTATCAGGATTAATTGGTTCTCCAAACAGGTCATCTTTGTCTTTCCTGCATAATTCATATACTATCTAGTTACTTAGATATCCACTAGAATGAATTATAAGGGTACAAATGTACTTTATCACATTTAATTTATGAAATCTAGAACAAAACAAAATATGAAATATATTGCCTAACTACCCTAAATGACTAATAAATTGGGTCATTAGAAAGAAATATGATATCAGTGGGACATAAACAAATAACACAAACACACTTAATAGGGAGAGAACAAAGGAGAAAATTTCTCTTTAACACTATATTTCATTCATGAAACTTGATACTTATTACAA
>Ga0315913_1004413_pt1 | contig 17021 bp, 6 predicted proteins | sample MpolsnodulesMG_FD_207736 | JGI IMG/M metagenome (GOLD analysis project Ga0315913, IMG submission 207736) | Medicago polymorpha root nodule microbial communities from Los Angeles, California, United States - small nodules | ecosystem: Host-associated > Plants > Roots > Nodule | place: USA... | reverse complement strand
GAATCTTAACCCTAATTCTCAAATTCTCATGAACAACAACAAAACTACATGCTAAATTCAATTTCAGAATTATACCACTTAAGATTAGAGAATATTAGTCACACCCTTACCTTAGATTAGATGATTGCAAGGTTCTACGAATTCTTCTCTTCTCTTGGTTCTCCTCTTCTCTAGGTTCTCCTCTTTTTCTCCAAAGCCTCTAAACCTAATTTGTGGCTGCTTTCTTCCTTTTATATCTCACACCCTCAACATATTTCTCAACCAAATATACGTATTTTCTAACTAAAATCCGCACATGTTTTCTAACTAAACCCACACATATTTTCTAACTAAACCAACGTATTTTCCAAATATATCCAACCAGCCCCTCATATATATTTATTCTAAATATCCAACATATTCTACCTAATAATATATAAAGCCACTTAATAAAATATTAAACACCACAACACGTCATAAATCAACATAAATCACATAAGTCATATAAAAGACTCTAAACTCAACCAAAATTAATTAAATAATAAATAGGACGTTACAACTGAAACATTGCTGAAGCATATTTGAATTACATGAATTCTTCTTAGACTTGTCATTAAAAAGGGGAGAAATATATTTTCATCTTTATAAAGTAACACCCATTTAAGCTCTATAATCATAAAAAATATTAATAATTTTAAATTTTATGGTTAAAAGTCTTACAAATAGGTTCTATGGTGTAGTGGTTAGCACTCTGGACTTTGAATCCAGCGACCTGGGTTCGACTCCCGGTAGGACCTATTTCTAAAATTATTTTTAGTCATTGGCAAGGAATAATAACAATTTTTGCAGTTTACAAGGCCTGAAACTGAATAAATTTTTACATCGATGGAAAATCAACAGACGAGATTGTATATACTTTTAAAACAAAAAGTAACCACTTTAAAGAATAATAATTGTTTACTATTTCTTGTTAACATGTGCAATCCCTGGATTGCAAGTATGAAGCATATGATGCGAATGTAGTAATTGCAAGGATATTTAGCATGTGTTTGGCTCGGCCTCTTCCTTGCACCACGAGTAGTTGGCTCCTATTTCGACACCTTCCTCGATCAGCCTTGCACACCTTGGTATGGAGTTGTGAATTTCCATATTGTCATCCAATCCCCTTCCGCCCCCAATCCGGCTTTGTCAATCAATTTTGTTAGGCAAAATTTATAGGTTGATCAAACACTCTATATTATTCGATTATTTGGACTCCAAATACGTTCATCATGGATAACTACTCGGTGTGTACATTGCATCAAACACTGATTGCGGACTGAAACATTGATGAAGCATATTCGTATTACATGAATTCTTCTTTGACTTGTCCTAAATAAAAAGATAGAAATATATTTTTATCTTTATAAAGTAACGCCCATTTAAGCTCTATAATCATAAAAAATATTAATAATTTTAACTTTTATGGTTAAAAGTCTTACAAATAGGTTCTATGGTGTAGTGATTAGGACTCTGGACTTTGAATCCAGCGACTTGGGTTCGACTCCCGGTAGGACCTATTTCTAAAATTATTTTTAGTCTTTGGCAGGGAATAATAACAGTTTTTGCATTTTACAAGGCCTGAAATTGAATAAATTTTTACATCGATTAAAATCAATAGACGAGATTATATATACATTTAACACAAAAAGTAACCACTTTAAAGAATAATGATTGTTTACTATTTCTTGTTAACCTATGCAATCCCTGGATTGCAGGTATGAAGAATAGGATGCGAATGTAGGAATTGCAAGGATATTTAGCATGTGTTTAGCTCGGTCTCGTCCTTGCACCACGGGTAGTTGGATCCTATTTTAACACCTTCCTTGACAGCCTTGCACACGTTGGCATGGAGTTGTGAATTTCCATATTGTCATCCAATCCCCTTCCGCCCCAAATCCGGACCTTGTCAATCAACTCCGTTAGGCAGAATTTATAGGCTGATCAAACACTCTATATTATTTGATTCTCCGGACTCCAAATACGTTCATCTTGGATAACTGCTCGGTGTGTGCATTGCATCAAGCACCGACTAGAGACTGGGACATTGATGAAGCTTATTCGTATTTCATGAATTCAGCTTAGACTTGTCATGAAAAAAAAGGGAAAAATATATTATTATCTTTATAAAGTAATGCCCATTAAATCTCTATAATCATAAAATATATTAATAATTTTAACTTTTATGGTTAAAAGTCTTACAAATAGGTTCTATGGTGTTGTGGTTAGCACTTTGGACTTTGAATCCAGCGACCTGGGTTCGACTCCCGGTAGGACCTATTTCTAAAACCATTTTTAGTCTTATTTCTAAAAAAAATTTAGTCTTTGGCAGGGACTAATAACAATTGTTGCATTTTACAAGGCCTGAAACTGAATAAATTTTTTACATCGATGGAAAATCAACAGACGAGATTGTATATACTTTTAACACAAAAAGTAACCACTTTAAAGAATAATGATTGTTTAATATTTCTTGTCAACCTCTGCAATCCCTGGATTGCATGTATGAAGCATTAGAGGCGAATGTAATAATTCCAAGGATATTTAGCATGTATTTGGCTCGGCCTCTTCCTTGCACCACGGGTAGCTGGCTCTTATTTGGACACCTTCCTCGATCAGCCTTGCGCACATTGGTAAGAAGTTGTGAATTTCCATATTGTCATCCAATCCCCTTCCGCCCCCAATCTGGCCTTGTCAATCAATTATTATAGGCAAAATTTATAGGCTGATCAAACACTCTATATTATTCGATTATCTGGACTCCAAATACGTTCACCATGGATAATTGCTCGGTGTGTACATTACATCAAGCACTGATTGGGTACTGAGACATTGTTGAAGCATATTCGTATTACATGAATTCTACTTAGATTTGTCGTTAAAAAAGAAGTGTGAAATATATTTTTATCTTTATAAAGTAACACCCATTAAAGCTCTATAATCATAAAAAATGAGAGCAATGGAATGTCAACTGGATAACAAGATATTAAAATGTGTTTAACATTACCACCTTAAGTTTTGATGATAACAAGATATTAAATTGTCAACTAGATATGCTAATATTTGTTCAAGTGTGTCAGACCATAGTCAAAAACTATAAGTCAAGTATTGGTTCTGGAAGAACAAATGAGAGCAATGGAATGTAAAAAAAAAGCTTATGTTGCAAGGTAAAAGACAGAGTCTGAAGACAAGAGTGTCAGAAGACCATCAGAAGCTGACGTCATCAAAGAGTTTGAAGAGCCTCAGAAGCTGAAGTTCAACAGAGTCTGAAGACTAGAAGCTATAGTTAGTTAAAAGTTGTTATTCTGAATCCATATCATTGCAGATGGATTGGCAGCCTGAAGAAACAACTATTTCAGAGGAATTAGAAGGCATTGGATGATTATCCACTAAAGAGGGCAGGAAAAGAACATAGTACAGTTGTACAACCACTAATCCACTCCTCTAGTTTGCAGTAGTACAAGATAACAGTTATGTCTACGCTGATTATTCTCTATTCAAGGAATGAATTTGAAATTGTTCTCTCATACGACTATAATCAAATCAAGCAACATATCAATGGTGATTATCAAGCTTCAACAACGACTCTTTTGATGTGCTGGCAATCAACAACGTCTCTTTCACACCTCTATATAATGGAGTGAAGACTTGAAGATTGTAAGAGACTCACAACAATTTTACAAGTGCCAAAACCCTGCTGAAATTGTTTTCACATCAAGTCCACTTAGAATTTCTTAACAACTTTCATATCTTAGAAATTCTAGAGTCTTAAGAGTCTGTATCTGATTTGTATTGTGAACACCATTGGTTGTATATCAAGTGTTCAATCTCAAACATTTTTCTATGTAATTGTGTTTGTTTAGAAGTCTCTTGTTTTTTTGCTTGAGCATAGGAAGACTTTTTCGTGTGTGCTAGAGCATAGTAAACCTCTTGCTTTTGTTCTTGAGTAGTTTGAAGTCTCTTGCTTTTGTGCTTGAGCAATTGTAATCAGATATTGATTTTAGTGAACTCTCCTTGGTAGTGAAATGGGGACATGACTACTTCCGGATCGTGGAAGGAACCTGTATAATTGCTTTGTATATTTCTCTTCTCCCCCCCTTTCTCTCTCTCTCTCTCTCTCTACATTATCCGCTGCATAAGACTCTGAACCTTGTTCCAGACTCTGAACATTGGACTTAGTTTTAAAAAGAAGAAAAAGCTAACACAATTCTAAAGGTGAGAAAAACACAAGAAGGGGGGGTTGAATTGTGTTTACTTTTTCTTCGTTTTCTCCTACTGAAGTCACTGATCAGAAGCAGATAGAGTTCAGCTTCTGAAGTGATAATCAGAATCTAAATGCAGCGGATAAAACAGAGAGAGAGAGAGAGAGAGAGAGAGAGAAGAAAGACACAAAGCAATTATATAGGTTCCTTCCACAAACCGGAAGTAGTCATGTCCCTCTTGCACTTCCAAGGAGAGTTCACTAAGAATGTAATATCTGATTACAACTGCTCAATGCTACAACTAGCAAGAGACTTCAAATAACTCAAGCACACTTGCAAGAGATTTCCTATGCTTTTGAACACAGTCAAGAGACTTCCAGTGCTCAAGCACAACTGCAAGAGACTTTTATTGCTCAAGCACACAAGCAAGAGACTTCTATTCAAACAGAATTACAAAGAAGTTTGTTTGAGGTTGAACACTTGGTATACAACCAGTGGTGTTCACAATACAAATCAGATACAGACTCTTATGACTCTAGAATTTATAAGATATGAACTTTGATAAGAAATTCTAAGTGGACTTTAGATGCAGAACAATTTCAACAGAGTTTGGCACTTGTAGATTGTTGTATAAGTCATGTTTATGTGTGTGTTTGCATACCCAACTAGCAGGTCTTCACTCCTTTATATAGAGGTGTGAAAGATACGTTGGAAATTGCCAGCACATCAAAAAGAGTCGTTTGAAACTTGATCAAAAATTACCAATGATCTTTTGCCTGATATGGTTATTTTCCTATGAAGGATCAATTTCAAATGCATTCCTAGTCTGAAGGAACATTGTTGTAGGCATAGCTGTTATTCTTGTCTTGATGCAGAGACACAAACAGAGTAGTGGAGGTAGTGGTTGTACACTTCTTACAATTGTCCCTTTTCAACGCTCTAGAGAGAACAAGCATCCAATGCTTTCAAATTGGCTGTTGCCTCGCTCTTCTGGTCTTCTGTAATGTTAGACGTTATTGAATCCTTTGAAACTTTAACTCTCTCAATCTGCTGATGATCTTCATTTCCTGACGAAAGACAGCTTCTGGTGATGTACCTTCTGATGAAGTGCTTCTGATCAACTTGCTACTGATGACGTCATCACTTCAGGAGCACTTGACTTCAGAGTCACTTTTCTTCAGATGCTTCAAGCTTCCTTCTTATTGATTCCATAGCTCTTAATTTGTTCTTCCAGACCCTATAAACTATACTTAAACTTGTACATGGTCTTGCACACTTGAACAAATATTAGCGTATCCAATTGACAATTTTTAATACCATGTTATCATCAAAACTCTTAAAGGGAAATGTTAAACACATTTTGTTCCAACAAATTCAACCCCCCTTCTTGTGTTTTTCTCACCTTTAGTCGGTATCAAGAGCCTTGGTTCTGTTGTCTTATCACTTAATAGTGTAATAGAAAAAGATCTGAGAAAAACATGGCATCTGTTGAAGGTTCAAGTTCTGGTGCTGCTGCCATACAATATGATTATGGTACTTCTGATGATAAGTCATCTGACTCCAATAACAAAGCTCTAAGGTTTAATGGAGATCTTTCTTCAACTGCTTGTTCTCTTTTTCCAGTTCAGAGTTCCTTTGCACCAATTCCAACTCTGTAGAAGCTTACTTGAAGTTTATCTTGTTCAACCAAGTTAGATCCAGCTCCTTAGAATGAACATAAGAAGGAATGACATCAGAAGCATTCCTGCCTTTTATGCACAGTTGAGTCATCTCTTGAGTTTTGCTGACCCTTACTTCTTGTAAGTTGTTGACAACCCCTTTCAACCAATCCTGGAGGTTGTTCTGAGCAATGTCTTGAGCATCAAGAGATGATTTTTGAAGTTCAGACATGACAAAATCAACTCTTTCTCTTAATCTCCTCCACTGCTTCTCATAGCTTTCTTCATGAACCAAGTTGTTTCTTGCTTCAACTAACTTGTTCAGCTCCTGAAAAATGTTCTCACACACATCTGCTAACATAGTAGAATCTAGAAATAGGGTGGGTGGAGAGGGGACATTTGTAGATCTAGCAGGAGCACAAGTTTGAATAGCTTGGTTTGAAGATGAAGGTAGGTTAATGGTAGAAGGTAGGTTAGGTTCAACAAAAACATAATTGGTCTTAGATGGTAGATCAGGAACAGAGTTTAAGACCACAATAGAAGATGAGCTTGCAGACTTGTTAAGAAATCCAGGTTTGAACCATTATTAACAAATACTGAGTTGTCCACACACTCCACACACATACTCATCCAATGAATCAATTTGTCATTAAAACCCATTTTAGCCATTACTTGCTTAAAAAACCACAATCCATACGATCATACACCTTATTCATGTCCAATTTTAGCGCCACACACCCTTCATTTCCACGAGTCTTCGTTTTCATATGGTGAGTGACCTCAATGGCTACCTTGGCATTATCAAGAATTGACCACCCTGGTGCGAAGGCTGACTGATTATCAGAAATACAGTGTGGAAGGATAACTTTCAACCTGTTTGCTAGCACTTTAGATATTAATTTGTAAAGAACATTGCAAAGAGCTATCGGTCGTCAATCTCTTATTGTAGTTTGAGAATTACCTTTGGGAATAAGAGTTATATTGGTCATATTGAGGGAGGACGAAAACTGACATGTATCAAGCTAAACACAACATTCTTTAGAAATCTCATCACTACATAGGTTCCAGAATTGCTGATAGAAACCTGGATTATAACCATCTAGCCCAGGGCATTTATCTGGGTGCATGGAAAACATTGCCACTCATAATTCCTCTTTGGTAAATGATGTTGTTAGAAGTAAATTATCATCATTTGAAACAGTACGGCGGATTACACTAATGATTGGGGAAGCCGTACTATTTTTCTTCTGAAATAAATCAAGAAAATATTTTTTTGCAATGAGACTCATAGCATGGATGTCACTTGCCTTATCGTTATCATCCTGCAGGATCCGATTCACCCTCTTTCTCGTCGTGGCAGCTGCGTGAAAAAACTGTGTTATGATCTCCATCTCTATACATAAAAGTTGTTGTTCTTGGTCGCTAGTATACATCATCTTTCCTTAAAAGTTGATTCATCCTTTTTTTCAATGACAACATTTGATTTTGATGATCGAGTTGTTGTTGCGCACATTATCGAGCTGACGTCGACAATCCTCAATATTTCTTTTCAACTTATTATAATGCTCTTTACTTCAAGTAGATATGTCATCGGCACAACATCTCAACTTTGGTAAAATGGAATAATCATTATACATGTGCCAACATTCGATAACCATATCTTTGAAGCCATGTTTGTGATTCCATGCATTTTCATAAAATTACACTTAACCAAATGAGATCCCACTAGGGTTTCTTTCCAACAAGATATGATAATGATATGACGTTGGGGCCACAAGGTTTTCTAGTCTCGCTTCTGAGAAAAATATTAAACCAAGCAGTGTTAGCTAGAGCTTTATCCAACCTTTCCTAACCGCACGAGGTGTGTCTAAACTTTTAAACCTAGTAAACGGATAACCTTTGACAGGTACATCAGATAAACCATAGTCCATAACAACTTGCTTGAAAAAATATGATACTGTTATAAAAACAATAAATTCGAAAATAAATCTGTCATCATAATTCTAACAACATTAAACAAATATCAATAATTCCACCAACATAATTGAATCTAGGATAAATACAACAAAATAATTTTATTCCAATTATAATCAGACTTAAAGAAAATATTCTTTTATTGTTGTTGTTATTGTGACAAAAAAATTGTAATGCTACAATTAAAAAATATATATTGCATTGCAAACAAAATCACACATTACATCCACTACAAATAAGTTTCCTCTTAGGATGTTGACAAGTGAGTCACCTCCAAAGAAACGGGGGAGAGACATTTTCTCAATTATGATAAGAATTTCATGTCATCCTTTTTCATTTTAAAAAATCAATTACAGTTGGCGCTCTTTCAAATTAGATTGAGTTAGAAGATCTAGCAAAGAATGAAATATATACCATTTTCTTAGTTATTTAAATGAAACACATAGATATTTAACTATGAACTACTAAAATTGAGTCACCTGTTATCAACTACTTGTATAATAAAAATAAAAATTAATAATTTTTAATGAGCATTGGGGTCAGTCTGTCCCTCTCCACCAAAACTAGTTTTTTTGGCGGCTTAAATGGGGGGGGGGGGACCAACCAGAGGAGCAAGCACAAAATTTTACCACAACTTGCGAAAAATGTTGGATTAACCCAGTCTTCCTAATGGGTTCAACACGTTTTACCACCCTTAGTTTCCACCATTAGGCGCCACAGACACCATAAGCAATCTGATATCATACCTTGATGCTACCTCTAGATGAGTTTATTAAAAAAAAAAGGGAAATGCATATGAACAATTAATATTTTTCACATTAAATTATCCAAAGAATTGATTTATGGCTTAAGATGTTTTATTTTTAATATTGTATGAGTTATTGTGATAAGACATAGATTTAATGACTGTGTTAAAGACATCCAATTATAATGTTATTTAATTACTCAATATCAAGATTTACTGTGTCATGTACTTATTATGACAATATATATAAATATTATGTTAAAAGAGATCGTATATGAAATATACAGTTGATTTACAACTTGCCTGAATATACAACTAATACTTTTCTTTTTTGACACATTTGCAACTAGTGAAACTGTGCAACTCATAGTATTGCACAAAAAAAAGGGTGCCGATATTGCGTCATTGATTATGACAAATATAACTTTTTTATTCTAGAGGGATTATGACAATATATAAAACTTTTATAGATTTCTATAAAAAATTAAAACTATTATAATGAAAGGGTAGATGGTTTTATTTATGTTTTTGTTAAATAAAAGAAGTTAATTTTTATTAAACGTAAAGAACTTTAATTATGTTTTTGTTGAGTCGTTGATCTTTCTTGTTATTGTAATGTATGAATATTATGTTTTGCTAAAAAAAAATGCGATGAACTTTTGTTTTTAAATTCCAGCTAAATAAAATTAACAATTTTTTTTTATTTTTTATAAATGTTATATGTTCTGTACCGGTGAGAAGACCAATCACGTACTGACACGTGGACTATCCATACACCGCCTTAAGGCTCAACGCCGAAGAAACATGCCAACATATGTGCACCACGCCGCTTCCAAGCACGCCTACACGCGAGGATCACGCTACACGTGTCCTCTAACTGCTCCCTAATTACACGTCGCAAAATCCAGAGACAGTTATTCGCAGATGTGCCTATACAAGGGTGACTTAGAGCATCCTCGTGCATGGTTATTCACAAGGTATGGTTCACTTTTTACAACACTTTCTACACACTCTTTCGCGGTTCCATTACTGATTTGAGTGTTGGAGTGCTAACGTACCTTTCTTTCCATCATGAAGACCCATCGCCACCGTACCGGAGCACATTCCACCACTGTTGCGTCTCATCCATCCTCACCGGACATATCATTATCCATGTATATATGTATAAACCCATGGATATCTAAAAATTTGTGGATTACTCGCTAAACGGATATCCGCGCGAATATAAATAAAGTACATGTTTATATAACGGAACAAACAAATATATCGCACTATTCGCATTCATAAATATCCATTTACATCCCTAGTTATAAGTTAGATTCTTAACCTTATCAACCAGAGCCTTGGTTGGATATCGATACTCTTAGAAATCGTGGTTGAGCCTAATGCAACCACACAAAACCAATTTGTGAGGTGAAGATTGCCCCCACTTATAAACATATTGTCAGACCATCTCTTATATGATGTGAGACTCTTCCCGATAACGAAAACCTGATATCAGGTGGCCCAATAGATCTTAGAGGAGGCTCTGATACCATCTTAGAAATCGTGGTTGAGCCTAACACAACCCTACAAAACAGCTTGTGAGGTGAACATTACCCCTACTTATAAATACATTGTCAGACCATCTCTTATCCGATGTGAGACTTTAACATATACTTTGTATATTAGACTATGGGTGACCAAACTTCATTGATAGCACCATGTACACCAAAGTAAATTCCCCAAGATGGTATGTGCCACATAGGAAGACACGTAGATTAAACTAGTATATAGAATGATGGTGTGGCAAAACAGATGACTTTCTTTTTCTCTCTCTTTCTTTCTTTCTCTCTCAAGAAAATTGAATAAACGTATTATTGTCGGGAGTTTTATGTTTTTAGTTACGTTGTTGGTTGGTTGTTGCAAAATATAGAGAGAGAAACAAAACAAAACAAAACAAAAACGATAAAACAAAGACAAAAGATGAATGAAACATTGAAAAACATAGAAACACAACTCTAACATCAACAACAACAAACACTAAAATCTTATTATTCTTCTTCTTCACTTCTTCACTTCATTTTTCTTCCTTCTAATTCTCAATTTCTCAAATATCAAATTCTCACACTTTCCTTAATTGTTTTATTCTTATTAATTTTCTCATTAATTATCATTAATTGCAATTGTTATTGTAATTGTAATTTTTGATTGTAATTGTTGTTATAATCAACATTTTCCTATTCTATTGAATTCGGAGGCAATTTTTGAGATCTACAAAACGGTGCGTTTTGAATTAGGTAGTCGAAAATTGAGTTATCATCGGTTTGGATCCGATCAGGGAAGTAACAGCGCCATTGGATGGCGCTGTTCCGAAGATTCTTTTACCGGAAGCCGCCGGATCGTCTTCTTGAGATCTCTGAGAGAGTTTATGGTATGTTTTCTAAATCTTAACTTTTAAAATTTTTTATTTTTAATAAAAATGTGGGTTTTTTTGGTTATTGAGCTGTTGAAAATTGAAGTTTTGAACAATGCTTATGATAATGTAACGTAACGTGTTGCTGTTTATGAAACACTTGACACAGACAGCTGACACAAATACCAAACACGACACTAACACGAATACAAATGCATAACATAACACACTACCAACACTGACACGTAGACACCAATAGTAATAATTTAAGAAAATGGAAGTGATTGAATGTAACCAGATACATCGGTATTGTATGAGTATCGTGCACGGTATTTAATTTTAAGTGTCTTTACTATATAGGATACAATTAGCTTGAAAAATGTGGGATTGGGTTTAGGGTTACTATTATTGAAGTTTTGAGCAATGCTTATGATAGTGTAATGTGCTTCTGTTCATGAAACACGTGACATACCAGACACGACATTGACATATTTACGGACGGAAAACGATACTCACATTGACACGTGGACATCGTTAGTTTGAAATGTCGGTGGTGTATATGATACTATTAGTTTGAAAAATGTGGAGTTGGGTTTAAGGTTACTTTTATTGATTTCTTCTAGTAATGCTTTCATCAAGTTGACTAGTTTGAAACCAAGTGATTGGGCTCAAATGGTTAATCAGCTCCGACGAATCATTCATAAGAGCCCGAGTTTGATTCCTGGGAGAAACAATTCGTGGCGAGGCTTTATTTACCTCCTGACTAAACTGTAGATTGTTAGGTCCCCCCTCCCCTAGGGATTGGCGGGTTAACACCAATACAATTTGACTATCTGGGTGTTATTATTATGTTTTTCTTGATTGATATCAATGTTCAGGAATTGGGTTTGGTCTTTTGTTTCTAAGAAAAAAATAATGGGTTGGGTGGTTCAAAGTGTTGAAAAATGTGAAACCAAGAGATGATGAAGTGGAGCTTAGTAAGTATTGGATTTAAGTCCTCACTTGTCTGATTTCTTTTCTTTGAAGTGAGATGAATGTAATGTTAGTTTTACAAGTACTCTTTAAACTGAAAGGATTGTTTTTCCCTGTTTTGGATTTGGGTATTGTCGTTCATTAACGCTAGATTTTTATGTACTGAAAAAAAAGTGTAACAAAATATGGAATGGGGTACTGGGTGTTGAATTTGAGGATTTTGGAGGTGAAATAGAAGTCTTTAGGGCATCCTGGTGATTCATCAGTTGACGATTGTGGGTTGAAAAACTAAGGAAGGTTGGTTTTGTCTTAATATTAACTTTTGGAAGAAGTGTTTTGAGTGAGACTGATTTATTTATGCTTTCGGGTATATTTGAGGTGGGGTTTAGCCTAGGAAAGGCTAGTTGTTTCCCACCATGGGAAAGTTGTTTTTTAACCATCAGATCACATGATGAGCATAGCTTTATGATAGACCACCCACATTAGATTTTTTCTGCAATCATATTCATCCTTTCACACACCCCAAAAGGAAAAAACAATCTCAGTATCAGTGTTCCATTATTATCATTCTTTTCTTCTCCAAATGTTCCACTAATCTCTCTTCCTTTTTTCTTTTCTTGTTCTTCCTTCTTTATATGACCGGTCTCTCTTCCTTCTTGTTTCTTCAATTGGAAAACCCACCAAAAACTTGTTTTATTTCCTTGTTCCATTCATTAATTCATAATTGTGTTGGCTTATTTTATTTCCTGGATGAATATAAAGAAAATAATCATGAAGTCCACATGAACCCATATTCATACTGAACCCGTTGAGCAATCCACACAATAATTAAATGTCATTGAATAAAAAACAAAAGAGAACTCAAGAGTGAAGGAAGTAACTTGTGTAGATCTAAGTTAAAATTGAACTTTTGTTCCGAAAAGCTAAAACTGAACTCATTCATTTTCCTATAATTTACAAACAGTGAGCTTAGTTAAGGAACACAAATTAAAATCAATGGTCAATTTAGAGAAAAATAGTGAGCGATTTGTCACTGAAACTTGAATTAAAAAAATATAGAAAGAGGGAATAAAATGTTGAGAGCACTTTGTGTGATTCAAGCTGTTGAAATGATATCCATAGTTGGTTTGATTTTGCAATTTAGGCAGCTGGTGGTGGGTGAGTGAGTTATGAAAGAGAGAGAAATGATTGTGAGGTTGGAGACAAAGTTGGGAAAGATATAGTGTGTGCAGATTATAATAAGACCGCTTATCCTCTTTAATCTGATGGCCAAAAAATACTTTCCCATGGTGGGAAACAACTCCCCATTCCCATGCTAAATGCCACCTATATTTGAATGAGGGTTTTGGAGGAAAAGGGACGTGAGGAAAAAGTTTTCACTTTTAAATTAAGAGAGCTATTTAAAGATATTAACTTGGGATCGTGATACTAAATTTCATGATAATCTTTCATTTTTTAGAAAATTTATTAAGTTACAAAATCTTTACATTGAATGAAACTTTTTCCCTCTTTACTTTCCCATCCAAAAAGTTATTGAGTTACAAAATCCTTACTTGGAATGAAATATTAACACACCTTGTTTTATAGTTACTTTCACTACAATGTAGTGAAGATGGTAGTTGGCACCTCCTGCTCTTCTGATTCATGTATAAGCTTGGTCGTCTTGAGCTGTTAAGCTTTTCTTTGAGAAGCTCATTTACATTGCATTCAGCATCTTCGGTTTCTTAACTACTTAATAATATGAAACCCAAATAATGAATTTGCGAATAAGTTTGAGTTCTTACTCTTGTAATTTGATAATGTTTTACTGTTCTTCTATTTTATGTAGTTTTTGATTGCTGCTTCTCTACGGATGTCTTGGAAGAAGACGACTACAAAGTGTATATGGGGGGCATTGTAACTCAGCTACAAGATTACTTTCCAGATGCTTCATTCATGGTATTCAATTTCAGAGAAGGGGATAGGCGCACCCAAATTTCAGACATTTTATCTCTGTGTGACATGACAGTTATGGAGTACCCTCGGCAATACGAGGGCTGTCCACTTCTGCCTTTAGAGATGATTCATCACTTCCTTCGATCAAGTGAAAGCTGGCTGTCTTTGGAGGGGCAACAAAATGTGCTTTTGATGCACTGTGAAAGAGGGGGTTGGCCCGTGCTGGCGTTTATGCTAGCCGGTCTTTTATTGTACCGAAAACAATACAGTGGCGAGCTGAAGACTCTTGAAATGGTCTACAAGCAAGCGCCAAGAGAACTTCTTCAGCTTTTATCTCCTTTGAACCCACAACCTTCTCAGTTAAGATATCTTCAGTATATTTCCAGGAGACATTTGGGTTCTGAGTGGCCTCCATCAGAAACTCCCTTATATTTGGATTGTTTAATTCTTCAAGTTCTTCCATTATTTGATGGTGGAAAAGGTTGCAGGCCTGTTGTACGTGTTTATGGTCCGGACCCTTCAAATCCTGTCAATAGAAGTTCTCAGCTTCTTTTCTCAACTTCAAAAACCCAAAAGCACGTTCGCCACTACCTGCAGGTGATGTATTGTTATGCTATTCATGCTGAATGTGAATTTATTTGATAGAATGTCTGCTTAAGAAATTTTAACCACAGGCAGAATGTATGCTCGTGAAAATTGATATTCCTTGTCGTGTTCAAGGGGACGTCGTTCTTGAGTGCATACATTTAAGCGAAGATTTGGTTCGTGAGGAGATGATGTTTAGAGTCATGTTTCATACTGCATTTGTACGGTCAAATAGTTTGGTTCTGGGCCGTGATGACATAGATATTTTGTGGGATACAAAGGATCAGTTCTCCAAGAATTTTAAATCTGAGGTAAGTTATTGTTATTCTTACGTCACAGTCATTTTCCAAGTCAGTAGACAATGATTACGTACTCGTATCTGTATCAGGTCCTTTTCTTGGATGCTGATGCTGTTATGCCTAATCTAACCGCAGTCAAAGTGAGTAGAGATGAAAATGAGACAGAAAGCGGTTCACCTGAGGAATTCTATGAAGTGGAAGATTTCTTCATCAATGTCAATGATGGATTGGATTCTCCAGTGGTTCGTGAGGATGCAGTAGATAGTGGAAACCATACAGATATCTGGAATGAATATTCAGATCCTCTTGCTTCTCAGGATTCTTCTACACCAGATGATGGGATTCACCAAAAGATTGGAAGGACAGATTCTGGTATTAATGAGGTGAAAGATATTACTGTTGATGATGTGAAATACAAGCTCGAAGAGCATGTAGATTCAGATACTCATGTAGTGAAAGATATTGCTGTGGATGATGTAGACAATAAGTCAACTTCCACTGCAGTCACTTTTGATATTATGGAAACTCTGGATAGACAGGAAGTCACTTTGGATGCGCATGATGAGTTGGCAGTTATGCAAAACAATTATGACGACGACAACAGCACAACACTAAAAGAATTAGAACCTGAGGAAGGACATCAGAAACACGATCTTGCCAGATCAATATCTGTTGAAGAAAAACAACTTCCTTCAAACTCAAATCCAGTGGGAGATGTAGTTGCAGAAAAGGAAAAGACTGAACAGCAAGAATCACAGGGATTTCATGCAAAGCAAGCAAAGGAAAATGCAACAACTAGGGGGATACCTTCTACCAAAGGTTCTTATGATGAATCAAAGCATGTTCCATATCCACCAACAAGGCACAGTACTTCACCTACTGCTCTGTCAAATGCTACCTCTCCAAAGGGGAAAATGACTAATGCCAAAGAAGGACTTGGTTCTAGTTTTGATGTCAACGAAGCGGTTGATTCTATGGAAACGACAAATGACCTGAAAAGTTGTAACGGGGAAAATTCAGAATCTTCAGAAAGCATTGGGGAAATAGACTCAAATGCCCAACTATCATCATTAATGCCAATTACAGAGTCATGTCATCAGTCAACTACTCCATCATCACAGTTTAGCACTGATCAAGTGCTACAACCTCACCCTCCTCCTCCCCCTCCACCCCCACCTCCACGGATATCTCCATCTTCCCTGGATGGTAAAGTGTCTACGATACCACAACCTCCGCCGCAACCACCTCCACCACCACCACATGCTTTGCCAATTTTTTATAAGAAAAATGTAGAAATGGACTTACAAGCTGCAACTCCTCCAACCCCTCCACCACCACCTCCGCCTCCATTTTCTGGGCAAAATAGAGGGGGGTCATTTCCTCTTTCTAGTCATTGGATGCCCATTTATTCATCAATTGCTGTAGTTGCAAAAAATAGTGGAACTTTACCTCCTTCAACTCCTATAGTAGGAAGTGAAATTGCATCAGAAGCTTCTAAATTAGTTGGTGCAGTCTACCTTTCCTATCCTTCTCCACCACCACCACCACCACCTCTACCTCCAAAATATGCAGTTAAATCCATTCGTCCTCCACCACCACCACCACCTCTACCCCCACAATATGCAGTTAAATCCATTCCTCCTCCACCACCTCCCCCGCCTCCTTTGTCTTATATGGATAGAGCTCCTCTCGTTCCTCCTTCAACACCAACATCACTTCACACTCCATCCCTGCCACCTTTAAGTAAATCTCCACCTCCACCACCATTGCCTCATCCTGTTGTATATACAGATTCAACATCTCCACCTTCATCTTCTTTTACTAGAGCCCCACCACCACCTCCTCCACTTCCACCGTCTTTATGTATAGTTCCATCACCTCCACTTCGTATTAGCATATCTCCACCACCTCCACCTCTTCCTCCTTCAAGTGGAGCAAGACCTCCACCTCCACCATCACCACCACCTCTTCCTCCATCAATTGGAGAACCTCGACCACCATCACCTCATCCAATATCTAAGGCCCGACCCCCACCTCCACCTCCACCACCTACACCCCCACCTCTTCCTCTATCAAGTGAAGCACCTCCACCGCCACCTCCTCCTTCATTGTCTAAAGCCCCACCATCCCCACCTCCAGCATTCTACGAAACTCCATCACCACCACCTCTTCCTACATCAAGTCGAGCACCTCCTCCTCCGACACCACCACCACCACCACCACCACCACCTCCTTCAA
>Ga0315913_1004410_pt1 | contig 17028 bp, 8 predicted proteins | sample MpolsnodulesMG_FD_207736 | JGI IMG/M metagenome (GOLD analysis project Ga0315913, IMG submission 207736) | Medicago polymorpha root nodule microbial communities from Los Angeles, California, United States - small nodules | ecosystem: Host-associated > Plants > Roots > Nodule | place: USA... | reverse complement strand
AGAATGAAACAAACATTGAACAATAGAGAAAATCCTATAAGAGCACCGATAGATATCCAATACCAATAGTCTTCTGTAAATATGCCTCTGGCCTTAAGAAAGGCCTTCCCAACTGTGGGTTCATCAATTCTGGGGTCGATATTAGGCTGTGAAAAGTGAAAAATCAGCAATTAATTGATAGTTATGTTATAAGGTTGAAGAACAATGATAATCTCAACAAGAATAAGATCTCACAGTACTCCATCTCTTGTCTAGAAATTCATTGATGCTTATTGCAGTCATTCCATACATCATAGGTGAAGCATAATAGCACCATATCATCCATGGATCAATATCATCTATATATGAAGATATGGTTTGCAGTGATTAGATAAAAATAATCTATTTCACATGAAAAATTAGAAATCTCATTTAATATTGAATATTTTTTAGTAATGTGTAGATGTATAAAGAGAAATTGCTACTTACCTCTTGAAACAGTAAATCCACTTAAGACGAAAATAACTAAAATTGTTATGGAAGCAAATGTATTAGCCACAACTCTTGTCCTTCCAATTGCAGCAATGAACCGGAAAAGGGATAGGGCCATTTGGTTCACACAAAAGAACGCCAGTAGTTGACGGAAAAACCTACTAGGTGCTGGAGCAAAACCAATAGTATAATAAGTGAGGATGATCCATAATACTGATTCCACTATAGAAAGAGGAACTCTGAGGACCCAAATGGGCAATGCAAAAGCCCATGCTGGATAAAATAGGAAATCTCTCTGTTTGAAGAAAACAGGAAGTCTGTTAACAGTCATTGCAAGTTCTGCTGCTCCATTGAACATCACATTGATAAGACTGAAAAACAGTGCACCATAATATTTTCCTCCATCCTCAAGTTTACCGTGCTCCATTCGTGTTCTAAAAAATACTGTCATGGTAATTATAGACATGATAGTAATCTGAAAAGTCTTAAATATATATACAAAATAGCTGCGCTTCATGAATAGCCATTCTCTTGAAAAGCATGCCTTGAAGAGTTCCCATTTGGAGATTCCAAACTTCTCCTTTACTAATGCAGCATGATGAGTTTTACTAGAATCAAATGGAGTTTTAATCTCTTCATGAAGTTCTCTACCAATGTTGTAATTGTTGAAGTGGATTACAAAATCAGGCACACTAATATATTGATAAGGTATGTCCCTTCTGAACCAGTACTGCTCTTGATCCTTTCTAGAAGTTACCTCTTGTAAAAAGTCTGCAATTCCTTTCCTTTCTGGGCATTTGAAGCCCACACTTTGAAAAAAATCCAGAACGCTCTCCCGGGGACCTTGATAGACAATCTCACCTTCTGAAAGTAACATTATGTCATCAAAAAGGTTGTATGTTTCTGGTGCAGGTTGCAGAAGTGAGATTATCATAGTGACATCCGTGATATGAACCATTTGCCTCATAAACCTGACAATTTGGAAGGTTGTGGAACTATCCAAACCAGTTGAAATTCCATCCATAAAGAGTGCTTTTGCAGGTCCTACTAACATTTCACCTGCATTGTGTTTTTAATTATGAATTGAGATTGAGAATTGATAAAATGAATATGATTCTATGCAAAGATTCTATGCAATAGTGTTATTATTCTATAAAGACTTGCTATTTGAGAAGCAGGCGACGCTTACCAGTGGTCAAACGCTTCTTTTGTCCACCAGATATGCCCCTTCTCATCTCATCTCCCACCAAAATATCAGCACACAATTCCAACCCAAGAATCTATGTATTATATAAATAAATTGGATGAAAGAAAGTTGGATTAATGTTGACTAAAAATTAATCAACTTTAAAAGTAATAGCATAACCAAACCTTGAGAATATAATCTGTAACAAGACTTGTTTCTTGACCTTCCATTGATGTTACTTTCATGAAAGCATCTATTTCAGGATCTGGTTTGATTCCTGCTGCTTTTTCGCGCCTTGACAATTCTGTCAACATATCATATCTTGTTCCAACTCCCAAGCAGCGACCGGAGAAGTCAAGCGTCTCTCTCACTGTCGTTTCTCCATGGTGAAGATCATGCTGACTAATATAAGCACATGTTCTTTGAGGAACAAATTCTGACAGTTCATGACCATTGTAAGTGACTCTTCCTGATACCTGTTGAGAATTTTATGATGCATTGCATATGTTTGGTAAACTTATATATGGGAAATAGTTATTCTTTTTAAAAATTATCCTGAAGATCCTTTTTTTTTCTTCTTCTTGAAATGAATTATTCAAAATGATTTAAATGACAAATTATAATCACTAATGTTAGGAACATACTCACAACTATTGAGCTACAATTCATTTATATGATGCATTTATCATTTCGGAAAAAGGAATTAGGATGGGATTACAAACCCTAAGATCCTTGTCCAATTTCCCTGCAAGTGCCTGAAGCAATGTAGTTTTTCCTGAACTTGGAGGTCCCAATAATAAAGTCATTCTGAAAAAGAGACAGAAAATAAAATCTAGTTACCAATATATTCTTTATTTATTATGTATGAGAGGAGTTATATATTCAAGATTTTATTATATAATAAAAAGTCAACATGGAATTATAAACTCATTATGACTCTATTCTTGACCGTTTTACTTGTTTTTGTAAGGTTGACTCCAATGTTAAGCTTAATTCTTGTATCTTTATTTTGATAATGTCTAATAGAAGCCACCTTTTCTTGAGTTGTTCGTTCTCATACAATATCTGAACTGCTAGTTGTCTACAAATGGATGGGACATGTCTTAGATTTTATATTCGGCATAACTCATCCTTATAAAACCGGCTTGTGAGATGAAGATTGCCCCCACATATTCATGCTATCTCTTATATGTAGGGAGGAAAGAAAGGTTGGTTTGCTCTTCTCAGCATGGTATGGTAATCTTCTCAGTTGTATTTAATACATTGATTCTATTTTGTATTGGGTTGAAGTACAACCTATTTTGCTTATAAAAATGATTTTTAAATCATTTTCTCAATTTTTATTTTCTCAATTTCACATGAAATGAAGAAATGCAAATTTCTTCTCTTTATGAAGGATTTTGATGCATAATTAACTTTGAGTTCATGTTTGGAACATCACTGTGAATAGAAGATTTGATTTAGAAAACATGGAATTGTTAACCCATATAGCATCACTAATTAAAGTACCTTGATGGTTTTATAATTCCACTAACATCTTTCAGTATCTTTGCAACCCTTTTCTTAAATGCCAAAATCTTGATATAGCCCAAAAGTCCCTATTTGCCACAAACACAAATAAGATCATAAGTCAATATAAGTAAGCAGGGCTAAGTTATATAAAGTGCGTATAATTTACTTGTTAATGGAAAAATAGAAAGAGAAAAAAAACAAAGTTTTGTTGTTCATTGCTTCACGTTTCATTCTATTTCAATTTAAAATTTGTTTGAGTAATTAGTCTCATTTCAATTAGTAATGCACTAAATGAATGTATATAAAAGATATGACTCATATATTCAATGTATTTAGATTTTAGTGGATGTGAAGTTTTTTAATGAGTTGTGTTCTTTACTTTGTTACTCTTCAACATTTTTACAAGTGTAAAAGTAATATAAAATATTATTACCATAGGACTCATATATCATTTTTTAAATAGAAGGGGAAAAAAGGAGTAAATATATTGCAAATTATCAACATGTAAAGATCCTTTTCACTGTATATTCTATTTTCAAATAGGGTACAGGTAATGCCGTGATCCATATGGCAGAAAATAGAAGGAATAATTCAAATCGGATCTGCCAACAACATAAATCATTTAATATATTTTTTATAAACTATTTAAAAATACTCTAATTCGGCTGAAAAGAAAATACTCTAATTTAAAATTAGAATAATAATTGTATACCTCAATTTTTAATTTATTTTAAAATATAGAAAATTTTAATTTATTTCAAAATATAGAAATTAAGAGTCTATCTAAATTTTTTTTGTTGAAGGAAGAGTCTATCTAATTTTTGAATGCAAGAGTCTATCTAAATTCAAATTCTGATGGAATTAAAATTGAAAGTGTGAACTATAATTTCATGTGAGTCGTCTAAATAGATATGATATGTTTCTTCTTGTGTATAGAAACCATGAATAATTAAAATTGTTTAGATAAGATAGTAAAGATCCTTCCTTCAAGCTTATTTAGTAGTCTTGAGTTCGATCGAATCTGAACCATATGAATGCAATAGTCCAACCCAGTAGTATTCACATTTGTGTGCAGAGATACTCGATTAAGTCGGGTAAAAAATATAATGTTATATTTGTTGAACATACCTCTATTACATTCAGAGTAGCATTGACTAGTGTTGGCAAGGCCCTGGTTCCATCATAGGCATCTCCTTCAACTGATAAATTTTCAAACCGGACTTCAATCTTAGGAATCTCAATTCCAACCCTATAGTAGCAGCAATAAACAAAAAAGACATGTAAAACCAGTTAGTAGAACCTTGCACAAAACAGATAAATTAGAAAGTAAAAGCAATTCAAATCAAACCAAATATAGTTATATATCTACCTATCAATTCTGTCCCTCATCTTGTGGAGAAAGTTCTCATTGTCTTCTTCAGCAGTCTTAATTATGCTCTCAAGAAGATGCTTCTTTTCTTCTACTCCAAGCTTTGTGATATCAACCTCTTCATAGTTAACCTTTCCATTATCAAGAACTTGCTTCAAAATCCCTTTTCTCATTCTATCATAAGTTGGAAGCCTCCATAAAGCTTCCCATTTCAAATCCTGCTCTTCATTTATTTCGCTTTTAGTTTTCTCATGGAAGCGTGCTGAGGTCCGAATCAACTCTCCGAAACTCGTCCTCTTCTTTAAATCACTCATTGGCCTCACAATATCTTCTTCAACCATTTCTGCTTCCATATCAATCAAATATGGTATTCTTTTTGTTCACTTATTCTAGTTCTAAGTTAGCATTAAAAATTCAAAATAAATCAAGGAACAATGATTCACTACTCACACAAATAAATTCATCTATAACATGATGATACAATACATACATGCAAATTTAAAGTTTTTGAGCTCTATACTATATTTTGTGATTTGAGGGTCAAGGGTTTATCTAAGAGTAACAATTGACATCAATTGAAAAACTATATCTTAAGAAGAAAAAATGCATTATGCAAATGAAAAAAGATGTAGAAGGCATAACAAACTAAAGTATTTTGGTGACAGAAATGAGTTATACCGTTATAATTAATAACTCGTAGGAATCTACTGTTAAGTGAAGACTTAATAATATTATACTAGTAGAGTTAATTGAGACAGCATGCAATTGAGTACCAAATAAAGTCAAAGGTTATGGTGAGAGCCGACTTAGGATGTTACCTTCGTTGTACACTCCATTAACCCTATGACAATTGAATGAGACAAAGCAAAAATATCATATTTTCTTTCATTGGCAAAAAAATATAGTTTTTTTTTTGGCATGAAGAAAAAATTGGTGGTAACAGTGTAGCAAATGATACACGAGCAAATATTTAAAGCAACATTTTGAATATCTTTTGTTCAACACGATTGTTATGTGATATGTGCCTTGCACGAGCTCTAGATATTATAGATAGATGGAGTATGGATCAAGTTAATTCTCTATATAGGTGAATTAAATGCCACTGCATTAGCCTATCATATATATAATTCGTCCACATGAGTTTAGCTCAGTTGGCATGGACAATGCATAATATATGTAAGATCTAGGGTTCGAACCCCAACCACCAAAAATATATTTATATACATAGTCAGGATCCGTTGACACCAAATCTTAACTGTCCAATTTATTTGATCAAAGGTTCATAATAGTCTTCAAGTTAACTCGTTAATATTTTTTAACATTGTTGCATTACTTACAAGGCTCACCCAAATTTTCAATCACCGGAATCGAAAACACTATTACATCATGATACATTGATACTCCTTATTCTTTGATGATAAATTTGTTATTCCTTGTCTACATCTCCTATTCCCTATTGTTAATTCCTCCTATGAACGGCATCTGCCAAATCTATGAAAAACATCGTAATTGGAGAGGAAAATAATGAATTGGGGTATTTTGGATGGGTTTGTATGAAAATATTACTGTTTAAAAAGATTTGGATGTATTAGTTGGTAAATCATTAAAAATAATTAATGATTGTAGACACTTAATGAAAACTGATCTAACGAATTCGGATGTAAAATTCATTAAGAGACAAGTCAATGGTGTCGTCTACTAAGGAAGCACCATATAATGCTAGTTTTCATATTTATCACAATATTTCACATTGTATTAAGCTTATTTCTTTAAAAAAAATCATTAAAAATAATTGCACATTAAATACCTGCCAATTCTTAGTGTATAGAAAACTCAAGAGATGCTGGGTATGAACGGCATTGTAATTAAGATCGGTGAGGAGAACTAGTAAGCTTATTAATTATTAAAAATGATAATCGTGTACGCGAGAAAAAGGGTGAGTTGGTTTAGAAAATATTAGGAGCTTTTGATTAAATAAAATAGACGGTTAAAATTTAGTGTCAACGGATACCGACTCTATATATTTAAATAAATTAATTATATTTACAATCTATACAAAACTATACACTTTGTATAATCATTATTTGAAATAAGGGAAATGTTAGGGACCTTAAATAGTAACTTTTTACGAAAGTTTGTGTAATCAATGTATTGAAAATTAAAAATTTTGACTTTTTTAAAAGATAATTACATAATTTAGAATGTTTAAAGAGTGTACCGGGGGCACTCGTTAACATGACCATTGAAATAAATATCAAATATCAATATCAATGTATTGTAATTCATTTAGGCTTTGTTTAGGAGTTTGTAGGGCATGGGAAGGGAGGGCTTTGGGAGGTGAGAAATACAGAAGAAAATAGAGAAATCTTTCACATTTTTTTGAAAGGGTATTTTTTTAGAGAATGATAAACTAATGCTTATGATTCATATATTTTTAATATTAAGAATATTATAACAACATATATTAAATTTGACGAATTCATATAAATTCTCCAAAACCCTCCTCTAATACAACTTTTTAGTCCCTCCAAACGATGAGGAATTTGTGTCATGAAGAAAAATTAACCCGCCAAAGCCCTCCCCCCCATGTTCTCTATTTCTTCCACTTACTCCTTACTTTTTTTCAAAACTCTTTCCTTTCCTCCCTTTCCTTCCAAACTCACAAACAAAGCCTTATACCACAATATTAATCTTCCCTCTTTCACACGTGTCAACGATGTACCAACAAGGTATGATAGGATCTATACACTTTGTATTATCATTATTTGATAAATAGCCGACTAATCAAGTTTTTTGAAAAATTCAAATAGTATATATTATTAACCAGGAGAGGGTCCCATACATGAATAGGTATCCTGCTTTACAATAAACAAAACAGATATACCCAAAACAAAAACACCAAAGTAATTAAATTAATGTATAGTCACCTTACACATTCAACCATATATATGGCTTGAAAATTGATAATAAGCATCCAAATTCAGACTTTATTTATTATGCAGTAAAGAACAAGCAACCATGTCTTGGCAGAATTGTCACCGACTTAACTTCAAGATTTGCTCCTTATATACTGACTTCGATCGCCGCTTCATAAATTTCTAAAGGAGTTTGTTATTTATTGGCACATCAATTTGAAAAAAAAATTGACAATAATTTGCTTAGTTAACACAGTTTCAATATTTTGTTAATTATATTCAACTAGTTAATAAATATATTAAGGAAGCACAATTCATTAAACATCTTTAGAACTTAATTATTCACAATGTTAAACATTATTAACCACGATTTTCAAGTATATAATTGCAAAGATTTTTCTCTTATGATAGGCTGATTCGCCGTCCTTTTAAATCCTCTGTTTGGCCCAGGGTGAAAGAGCACATGGACACAATTCTTACAAATTTTAGATTTCTGCTCTCCCCCAGCAAGTTTCGCTCTCATCCAGCCAAACTGATCAAAATACCTCTACGCTAGTTAACTAACACAAGTATAAAAAAAACGGGACTTAGTTTTTACACATGCGTGACTTAAGTCACGCTGCATAAGTTAACTCACGCAGGTGTTAACACATGTGTGTGCTAACTCACGCTAGTTACAAAGATCACAAAGTTGCACATGTGTATCCTTAAACCAAAACTGTTGTTAGGACAATTGTTAATGCCCATGGCCACAATGAAAACAACAACATTAACAAACACAAAAGCAGGTACAAGCCATGAGCATGACTCCCTATGATTCTCAGCATCATAAACATATGAATAATTGTTTTTTGTCCTACCACTTTCAACATCTCTCCTAGAATTCATTTTTTTGTTGTCCATAACTCTCTCTCTCTCAAACAAACAAACAAAACCAATATCAAAGTATGAAATTTTTGTTGTAAAACGGTGCATATAGAGAATGAAAAAGTGGCAGGAGTGGGTGATAAATACCTAGTAGTGGGGTGATAAATGCCTGTCCCTCACATGTGCAACTTTGTAACTTTGTGATCGTTGTAACTAGCGTGAGTTAACTCATGCATGTGTTAACATCTGCGTGAGTTAACTCATGCGGCGTGACTTAAGTCACGCATGTGTAAAAATTAAATTCCATTTTTTTTACACTTGTGTTAATTAACTAACGCAGGGGTATTTTGGTCAGTTTGACTGGATGGGAGCGAAACTTGCTGGAGGAAGAGCAAAAATCCAAATTTTATCCGGTTGATTGGAAATGGAGAGCACACTAATCTATGGCTTGACAATAATTGGCTTGGTACTATTCTTGTTTCTATTTTTAATATCCATCCTTCCACCTATCACCATTTAAACAAGTTATCTATTTTTATTGCCGATGGGAAGTGGAAAATTCCAGCGTCTTTTTTGGCTTACCCGTTGGTGGCTGCCAGGATCGTATCACGCTCCCGATGATATCCCTGCCTGATCAACGTGTTTGGTCCTACTCTCCAGATGCTAAGCTTACTGCCAAACATGCTTTCAACTATTTGCATCATCATCCTATTACTTTGGACTGAGCTTCTATCATTTGGCGTTCATCCATTCCTCCTTCCCACTGTTTTATTTACTGGCGCTTAATGCACCATAAGCTTCCAATTGACGAAAATTTAAGGTCACGTGGGTGTATTTTGGTTTATTATCTGCATGTTGTGCTATACTATTGATCAGACTTCTATGTTACTGTGCCATTGTGCATGCAGTTCACGCCATTTGGATGGCCAAGAATATTTTACCTTTTAGTTCTGATAAAATCTCTCTTCATGCGGCAAAAGCTAAAATTGTATCGTCAGTTGCTTTGAATGGTAATATTTCAAAAAGTTTTACTTTTTCTACCCTATGGCTTTCCTCGCACGCCCTATTTTTTTTCTTCCAAAATTACCCCTGGTTCGGATTTCGTTTTTCGGATTGAATTGTTATAATTTACCAGATGTATCCGGAATTTAAAATCCGGAGTGGCCTTTTTCCAGAACTTTTTCATTTTTAAGCTTTGAGATTTGTAAATAAATGTAAAAAAAACATATAAAACAGAAATAAAAAGATAAAAACAACTCATTTCATTAATATTTGAATAATACATTCCAATAATGTTGAAGCTTTTTAAGCTTTTTACATAAGAACCTAAAACTATTCCTAATTTTATTACATAAGAACCTAAAACTATTTCTAAGGGGAGTAAGCTATACCAGTGGCTCCGGCTGAGAGGACATACCAGTGGCTTCACTGTTGGTGGGGAGACAGAGGGGGCACAGGGGCCTCTAGGGAGCAAGAGACCATGATGGTCAAACTTACACCCAGATTGACCCCTTCCCTATTGACCGATCATATGACCCCTGATGGATTTTCAAAGAGGTCTCTTTCTATGAAAGGCCAACGATGAAAACACATCGTTGTAGAAGGAATAGGAGAAGAGGAGAAAGAATGTGTGAAAAATTTTGAGGAAATGAAGCATATTTATAGGGGAGGGAGGGTAAAAAAAAAGGTCGGAAGCCATAATTACAGTCAAAAAAACGTGTAAAGTCTATGTAAAAACACATTTTTTGACTTGACCACCGTCCAAAACGTTTTCTTTGTGATGCAGACCACCGGCCAAAATGGTTTGGTGTAGTCCGGATTATATAATCCGGAATGCATCATGGTTTCTGGACTATATAATCCAGAAAAATACGATACTGGGGTGTATCTACGCGAAACTTGCCTTTTTCAGTAGGTTGATGGATGGTTCGGATTTTATAATCTGAATTGCTTCAGCATTGGATTCTTTTGTGTGACCCACATTGCACTGACAGTTTTTGTTGTCCACAACGCCCAGATACCTCTATAAATAGGGGTCCCGGTTTTCATTACAAGTAAACTACACCAGAAAAAAAATCATGAAACTCCCTGGCTTTGATCCGAACACCAAGCTAGCGGCAATCTACTACAACTGTGAAACACCACCCCATCTGTTTAGGATTCGCAACGATGTCACCCTTTCCGAGCTGAAGGATGAGCTGGATAAAATCAACCGTCAACTCAACCACAAAGACACGAGGAGGGTGGTCGGTGTTGAATATCGATGTCCATTGTCCGACTCAGCTGGATCTCTTCGCTACAGCCGGATGAAACTCAAAACGACGACGACGTGAGAACCATGTTCTCTGTCTTTGGTCAGCACAGTACTGGAGGACCGATTGAGTTGGACGCTTCGTTGGTTAGATATGCTGAACAAATTCTAAAAAGTTTGATCCGGCCCAGGAATTATGAAGAGATCAGGGCACTCTTGGAACCACCAGACGAAGAAATTAGTTTAGATGATCTGTGATAATGTGCTATGTTTTAATTAATCGCGTGTTTTATGTTGTTTTAATTGCGTGTTAGTTATGTGTTGTTGAATTAAGTTGTTGCATTATATATATATATATATATATTATTTAAACTTTCATTATGTTTTAATTTACGTCAAAGATGTTCATCGTTTATGTTATTATGGTTTTTTTTTAACTTTTTATTTGTCTTATGTTGCTTCTTTTTATGTTATGTACCTTTGTTCTATTTTTTTCGAAGTCATTCGCCAAGAAAACGCTCCAAATAAAAGGGCCTGATGAAGTTCGAACTTTAAAAATCCGGGAAAACTTCATGCTATCCGGATTATAAAATTTGGAACACCTCAGTAACATTTTGGACGGTGACGTTTCACCAAGGTTTGGCCGGTTAGTGGAGTTTTAATGCGTTTTTTGGATGGTTTTGAATGAAAAACACGTTTTCCTTGGCTTCCAAATGACCTAGGACTTGTTTTAGGCTATAAAAAGGCTTGGATCTTCAACATTTTCTTTCATTCTTCTTCACCTCCTTTAATTGCATTGCAACTTATGCGGAGGTCGTATAACAATCAACAGAGACCCTTGACATCAAAGAAAGACACAAAATTTCATAGTGTATGCGTCCGGATTTTATTTTCCGAAAACACTAACAATCTGGTTCAGAAAACGTAATCCAAACCAGGTGTATTTTTGGAATTTTTGCAGGGCGCGCGAGAAGGCAGCAGGGTGGGAAAAGTAACTCCCTATTTCAAAAGGTAATTGTCTACGGTCTCATGGGAGCCCCAAGTTAGCCAATAATATTGCAACAATTCACAAACGCAGTCCTTATATTCGTGTTAGATGGAAAAACAAGTTTTTTTTTTTTAATTTCCATATCATTTTCCTACTGCTTCATAGCATATTTTCATTGTAGTCTTCCAGTAAATTGAGGTAAAATTGGGAAGACGCCATGATTCTAAATTCAAATTTGAGGAGGAATTCAAATGTGCAATCAAGACTGCAGTGAAGCAACTTCTTAATGTTGTTATTCCCTCACGGGAAAAAAATGTTTTGTTGCATAAAGGCATCATTTTTTTTAAGGAAATCTCACTCCTGGTGAAACTGGTTGAACTATATTGGCAAATTAAACAAACTGGTTATCTAAGTCCATGTGAAGATGGAAAACATAGAACAAAAGGTGAGATGAGGTGTGACCCTAAACTGCACTAAAAAAATATACACATATAGTCGGATGAGTATCCAGGTATACAAAATCTTTAACAGACTAGGAGGAAATGAACTATATAAATAATGAGATTTCGTGACAACCTTAGATTCATCCCTTGCTCATTATTCTTCAACCTGGGAAGAATAGATTCAATTAGCCACAAGGGGTAAGCTTCGAATTTCCTGCACCCCGCGGATTATCATCCTTCCAATCATCCAAAGCTCTAGCTCTATCTTGTGCAGCATCGTCATCTTCATCCTCCTCCTCTTCACCTGGCTTAAACTTCCTATCATTGTGCCAAGATGAATTAGCTTCTTCAATAAATCTGGCAGTGTTCTCTTGCCATGTATTCATTATTTCCATTTCTTTTAATCCTGCTTCCTCAATGCTCATAGTTGGCATCCTTCAACAAAATATTAAACTTAGCATCTCAAAAAAATGTACGTTAGTACTGATCTTCTATCATTCATAGGCAATGGAACAACAAAACTGGAAGGGAATTAAATTTCATTTCCTTTCAGGCATAACGTATTCTAATGGACTTCTTATATTTTCCCTATTCCAAAGCCTTTCAGTAGCTAAGAAAATGTGCATTTTATTGATAAATGGGATAAATATGTACCTATGACTGGGTTGGAAGACCTGAGCTGCCATTCTTTCTCTCTCATTTGTAAAACTTCCATTCACAAGACTTTGTGGCCCAAATATTAGTGGTTGGTGTTTGTGATCATGTGCTTGTGAGGCTTGTGCTCTTCCTTCCAGAACATCTTGAGCGAAGGTAGCACATGTGATTGGTGGAGATGGCTTAGTATACTGTGCACGAACTGCAGCATTGCGATGCCAAGCTTCTGCTTTTTTAGCACGGTCATCCATAACATCCTTAGAAAACTCCTGATCCTCATCCTAAAACATAGCAAAATTACAAGAAACCATGAATAAAACCAGATTTCATCCCAGAGAGAAGTACAATTTCACATTCCTCTTTAAAACAGAACATGTCTCATAGATTCACAACACATCTATATGCTTCAAAGCCTGATATTCCAGAATTAGCAAGTGAAATGTAAAAGTCTAAAAAAAGTTCAGTTCTGCCAGGTTATAACAGTTCTTTAAGCTTTAACTTAGAACTTAACAACATCCCATAAAGGTCTCACCATAATTATGGAAATATAAAATAGTGGCAGTATATAAAGACCTCCACCATAATAAAGGTACTTCAGTAAGGATACAAAGCATTTTACTACCTTCGATTGTCTATCCTTTACAGCAGAAAGCATCTCCTCCTCTTTCTTAATCATTTCCAGAAGATCAAATGCCTGGAGATTTCAAGACAACCATGAGAAAAATGGAAATATAAATTTAAACAAGTGGAGCTGTTGCACAAGTAGGAACAAACCTTACAGATCGCCAAAGATATGCTAGTATTCCAAGCCTGGAAACAAGAAGAAAAATAAGTGAATGGCATTATGAGCAGGTATTGTTTATACATATAGATATGTTTTTGAAAGTGTGGAATCGCCATAGTCCATTTCATAAATCACACGCTAGTCAAACAATATATAGGACAACTTTAGGTCCCACAAACCTACTTTTAATCCCATCTAATGTTAGATAAATCCACCAGGTGAAAACACATTTTCAGGGAAGCTGTCATACAGCATAAACCCAATAAATAAAGTAGCAGAAATGGAGTTTAGCAGCACTGAGCTAAAATAAGTATCAGATCAGATCAAATACAAACCTCTCTTTCTTCTTCTCCATCGTCATCCAATAGTTCTTCCTCTCCTGCCTCAACAGGGGTGGACAAGGCAGCTGCTTTAGTAGAACGCCCACGCCGTTCCCTCCGCTCATTTATTTCCAACAACTTCGATTCTGCAGCTTTTTTTCGTTTAAATCTAGCTATCTGCATAACAGATATAACATTATTAAATAAACTAATTGTGAGCATTTGGATGTTCATCATTCAAATTCGCTTGTTCAATTTTCATATCAAGGAAATAATGGGAAAAGGAGTTAAATATACAAATATAAAATGAATTGTATAAAAGTCATATCATAGCATTGCAAAAGAAAAAATAACACCTTTCTGGCCCTCTGATCAGCAACAGATTTTGGTACCCCTTGCATATAAGATTCTAACTCCTCTTTTGGGACCAGCTCCATTGCCTCACAAAATGAGATAAATTCCTAACAAATAGTTTTTGCAGTAAGCTTCGATAAAAGGACATTAATTAAAATAACGGGGATTGAGCATATCATGTTGAATTGGTTGTTGGAACTTGGAAGCGGGGGCAGGTGTTTCCTATCTAGTAATCAGCTCTCACCTTCAGTTTTGCCTGGGAAGCCTTTAGAATCGGTATCCTGTTTTCATGTGCTATTTTTTCGGTTAGCTCAGCGAGATAATACGGCACCTGAGGGAATCATAACAAAAAATAGATAAACACTAATTCATAAGTTATCTTCATTAATGCATAAATACTAAATTGAAAGTACCAGTTGTTGCACACATTCCTTATAAGTGATGTTTAGGAAGAGATAATGTACTAAATTTTCCAGGTTTCACTTGGTTTACTTAGCATACCAGGATATACTTGAGATCGGTGGTGGAGATATCATCTTTGGTTTCATTAGATGAGAACAAACCCAGTTTATTAATCATCTCCTCGCATTTATTCAGAGCTGAGCATCCTTTCTTCACTATCTCCTGAACAAATTACAAACAACTCAATTAACAAACATCAATACAAATACAAATGAACAAGACACGAAAGTCTGCGTGCGTACCTGATCTGCACCAGACTCAATGGCCGTAGCGTGGATCTTTCTTGCTTGTTCAAACACCGCCGGTAGAGGCATCTCCTCCATCTTAATCTCACCCATCGCTGCTATTGTGGGATTCAGGAGGAGTTAACCGTGATGGAAAATATTTTAAGCACTCAAATTTTATAAAAACTATTAGGCTAAAAAAATCTATTTTTTCCCTTAAAAAAATCCTTTTTTTATTATTTTTAAGTGTTTGTTTAGGATTTTTAGAAAAATTATTTTATCAAAAAAAATCTATTTTGACCCTAAAATGAAAAGCTATTAGGATTAGTTTTTTTCAAAATCAATTTTTTTCAATAACAAGGAGATAACACATGTACATGTTAGAACTCATTTTTTTTTTAGAAATGAATTTTTATGGATAGTAGGCAAACACAAATAATTTAAGATTTTTTTAAAATCTCAAAAAAAAAAATCTCTAGATTCTTTTGACACAAAATCTATTTTTTTTTAAAGCTGAAACAAACGCACCCTTTATTTAACCGTAATAAATTGATTTTAAGTTTTTTTTCATGTTTTTTAAGCCATTTAATTGTAACAAGTTAATTTTTAAGTATTTTTTGTAACTTTAAGTTATTTAATTTTTTCTTTCAAAAAAAATGTTATTTAATTATTACTTTTAGACATGTAATAACTTACATTTTTATACTGCAAATTGTTACAGTTAAATAACTTAAATGGTATAAAAAAAAAACTTAAAGACCAACTTATGACAATTAATTAACATAAAGGATCTAAGTGGTACGAAAAAACTTAAATATCAATTTATTACAATTAAATAACCTAAAATACCTCTGATGTAATTTAGTCAAACTTTTAATTTAACTAAAAATCGAAATTTGAGAATTTATGACAAACCAAAAATTTATTTAATATATTTTTTATAGTTAATTATTCATTTTTAATATCAAATAAATTTTCTTTAAAGTAAGCTTAACGTACAAACAATGTATAATATATGCTAAGTCTGGAGTTTAAGTTCAGAATGAAAAAAAAATATTGTAGAGAAACGAATTCATAAAGTAACTATAAAAGTGGGTAATTAATAAGGAAAACTAACAGATAATTGATGAAGTTTTCTTTTATTTCTTTTGTCAAGAATTGATGAAGTTTTTCATACTAAAAAGATTGAATAACGGGTATAAAATTGATAAATTATAATATTACCTCTCCATACTTTAAGAAAAAATATTACCTCTCTTATTTTTAGACAAAAACCTCTCTTTAAATTGTTTGCGTAAGGCGTCAAAATCTTTAGACTTCGCCCTAGTGTGGACTAAGGTGCAGACACAACGAATGCAAAGTAGTAGATGTGTAAAACCAAGTATCATGGATAATTGTATACCGATCTCCAAAATTCGTTCATATGAAATGAAAGTCCAACCTACTTAATGCTCGTTTGGTTAATCAGTAGAGAATCAGTGGATTTTCACGTTTTTACAATTCAAGATTTCCAAGTCCAACTTACCTCGGAACGTAATATTTGCATTGCTAAAGCTAATCCAAACACATACTTAGATCAATAGACTCTTTTTTTGTTACAAAGATGTTATTGGACTTTTAATTACCTACTAAAGATGTTATTTCAAACCATGGAAGTTGAACTCATCCTTGCGAATCGCAAATGAGTTAAATCCTTATCAAGTGAGCTTTGTTGCAAAAGTAATTTTAAAAGATAACTTTAAAAATTTCATCCATTTGTTCCGGAATTGGATCATCAACTGTGGTTTCAGTTGCTCTTCAAATATTTTTAATAACTATCTTTTTTTACGAGATAATGACAAATTAATTTATTTTAAAAAATGATTTATAATAAAAAAAACTTACGATTTTTTTTAAATAATTTCTAAAAATTTACAATAACAATTATGGTTTTTTTTCTTTTATAATATGTATGTATGGTAACAAACGGACCCTTCCCAGAAAGCAAATCTTAGAAGGCGACAGGAAATAGGAACTCCCCACCAGTTAAAGAAAGAAAAAAAAGCATAAATGAGTCTTGAAAATCCTGTATTTCGTTTTCTTAGAATTCTTTCTTCCAAGGGAAAGAAATCAACCAATCTACTTGGTACGGAAGATTAGTGTGAGGTGTTGATTTGCATCAAAAAAACAAAAATCTGTACAAAGTTTACAGTATTGGGGGTGGGGGTGGGGGACCTGAGCATTCCTGT
>Ga0315913_1004409_pt1 | contig 17030 bp, 6 predicted proteins | sample MpolsnodulesMG_FD_207736 | JGI IMG/M metagenome (GOLD analysis project Ga0315913, IMG submission 207736) | Medicago polymorpha root nodule microbial communities from Los Angeles, California, United States - small nodules | ecosystem: Host-associated > Plants > Roots > Nodule | place: USA... | reverse complement strand
TAGACATTTTAATCATAAAAATTATAATGGTCAATCAATTTATCTTGTGTTTAGATTGATGGTTTATGAGGACAACATAAAGAAATATGATTGAAATATTTTTATGATAAATGTTTAAAATATTACATGATCTGTAACTAAAATAAATAAATATTACATGATCATTTATTACGTTATTATTTTAATTTTTATAAAAAATTTGTGCATGTAATTTAAAAAAGAAAAGCAAATCATTCCCTCCATTCTCCTCATAAACTTTTCATTCAAACACATCTTTAATACCTCAAATTCATGAAATAACAAATTAATCCATTCATCAAAATATATTTTTAATAAACGACCATCAAAATAAATAAAAGACATATATATATATATAAACAAAATATGTCATTTAATAGTGTGTTACATTTTAAAAACTTACTAAATTTATTTTTTTGAATCGGCAAATATTATTAAACGTCATCCCCGCAAGACGCAGGGTATGAACGTAAAAACTTACTAAATTATTTTTTTGAATGATTAATTAATCGATATTTTTTAAAAAATTGAATTACTATCTTAAAAAATATCACAGATAAAATACTTCCTTTTTATTGAAAAAAAAAACTCAATTTTCATTTTCAAGCCATGAGATGTAAGGAATTACATGTAATAATAATCCATAAAACAAGGGGTTTATGAAAAGAAGGGAAAAAAGTAAAGAAGAAAAGAAAAGGGAATTGGGTTACATCCCCAAAATGAAAAACCTCAATGATTTTACTGTGAAAGCTGTCTCGTCCTTTCCTTTACTGCCAACTTGACAAATTAAGAGGGGTTACAGTCAATGGCCTCAGAATTGCAGGCCATACTAATTTCATGTTAACAAATCACACCATGAGTCAACTCAATAGTAGTAACCGAGTCATCATTTTTTTATTTTATATTCCCCATAAAAAAACTTCTTCTTCAAGCAAATTAAGTCTACAGTTTCATCTGACTTGGTCCCTTGTGTTTTTGCTTATGCAAGCTTGAGTCAAAATCAAATTCCCTTGATGACATAAAAGATCATTACTGTTGTAGCATAGTATTGTAACTTGCAAGAACTAATAATAGTGGTAAGTAATTATAACCTATATAGTATAGTCATACTTCATTTCAATTTTAGTGGTCATACTCATTTCAATTTTAGGTCAACAAATTTTATGGTGCATAGGTAGGTAATAAGAAAACAATGCATGTGTAAATTTGATTAAAGGTCTGAGTTTTTATGGTGGAAATACAATCCTCAAAGCCACGTCAAAAGAAGTTGCAAAACATGATAAATCGTATTCTCATAATCAATGATTTTACACTATTTGTGATTGACACTTTTGGTTTTCTAGCATCGGAGACAATTGACTTTGTACATAAAGTTCAAAGGATTATACATGACAATGACGTGTTTCATATGTTCATAAATATTGTGTTTAATTCAATTTTAGACACCTAAAATCATTTTTTAATCTTCCAAAGATAAGTATCACTTGAGTAATATTGATTTTATTATAAAATCGATTTGAAGCTACAAGCTTACACCTAAAATTCTAGAATTGATTTTTCAATATAAATTTATTGTTCAATTCATTTTTTTATAAATATATTTAAAGATAAATAAATTAAAGGGTTAAATTAAAAGTGAAGATGGACAATTTTATAGGGACTAAAAGTTGAAGGAAAATTTTATAGAGACTAAAATGAAAAGTTGATATATTTATAGGGACCAAAAACATATTTAATCCTAAATTAAATTACCTTTAATTCAATTTTAAATCAATTTTATAGAATCAATTCATTCAAACTCAATTTATGTCGTCTAAAAACCAAAGACACGCAAAATTGATTAAAAAATGGATTTTGATAAATTTAAATGTTATTTTAGTAAGATTAACTTGTCAATAAAATTAGAATTGAGAGTTTGTCTCTAAAATTGACTTTACTTTTAAATTTATTGTTCTATTCTTTGTAAGCTATACAACCAAATATAAATTAAATACATTCAATTTTCTTAATCAGAAGTCAAAATTAACCTGTGTCACTATACTACCAAGCACATTAAAACCATAAAAAGAATGGTGGTGTAAGCAAAATGAGTCAAAAAAGGGATGTAAGCAAGAAGGCATATTTATTACTCACATCTAACCTCAAGTAGGGTCAAGAACTTAACCATAGATTAGAACCAAGGTTAAAAAACAAGTGGTTAAGAAGCACAACCACACATAACCCTCATTTTATTTCTCATTTTGCATCATCATCATCATATCACAAACCAAAAAACCATTCTCTCCTTCATCTCTCTCCCTTTTCCTTCTAACCCTTCTCTTCTTTTTAATTTTCACTTTTTCCTTTTCCAAACCCCAAAAACCAAAACCAAAACCCCTTCTTATATTAATTTTCTCAAAGATAAAACAGTGTCATCACTCATCACCAAACTTGAATTCATGGAGAGTGAGTGAGTATATATCCTATCTCATGCTACTACTTTCTCTCTAATCTCTAAACCTAACCCTATAGCATAAAAAGCTAACCTTGTCCCTTTTTCTTTTAACACATTTTTCTCCTTAAATTATTCTCTTATTACACATAAAAAATCTTTTCTTCACCATAGATGTTAGAGCCATGGACATAACCTTAACCCCAACACCCACACCAGCACCAACATCAATAGCACCAACCATATTAACAACATCTACAACAACCTTAACTAAATCACCAGAACAACAACATGAAACTGAAACACCCACAAAATTCACAACCTCAACAACCCCAAAAATCTCACCTTTTTCAAATGGTGTTCTCAAACGTTTCCACCACCACCACCACCACTTCAACCACCACAACAACCACCAACCTACCATAACCTACAAAGAATGTCTCAAAAACCATGCAGCAAACCTAGGTGGTCATGCCCTAGATGGCTGTGGTGAATTCATGACATCTCCAACAGCAACACCAACCGACCCAACATCCTTAAAATGTGCTGCTTGTGGCTGCCACCGTAACTTCCACCGCCGTGAACCTGAAGAGCCACCACTTTCCACCACAACACATGTCATTGAATATCAACCTCACCACCGTCATCAACCACTTCCACCACCACCCTTCTCTCACCGGAGCCCAAATTCCTCCTCTCCACCACCGATCTCATCCTCTTACTACCCCTCCGCCCCTCACATGCTTCTTGCTCTCTCCGCCGCCTTACCGGAAAACGTCGCAGCTCCAAACCAAACCATGTTGATGAATTCTCACTCCAACAATTCTAGAAAGCGTTTCAGGACAAAGTTTACTCAAGATCAGAAGGAGAAGATGCTGAAATTTGCTGAGAAAGTTGGGTGGAAGATGCAGAAAAAAGATGATGAATTTGTTCATGAGTTTTGTAATGAGATTGGTGTTGATCGTAGTGTTCTTAAGGTTTGGATGCATAACAATAAGAACACTTTAGCTAAACGAGAAAACATTAACACTAACAATGATATTAATGATGGTGTTAAGAGTTTTCAGCTACCTCTTGAAGATGAAGAACACAAGAATAGTGTTGAGATTCATGGTCTTAATCACAATCATTATCAGAATGAAAGTGGAGTTGTTGGAGTAACTGTTCGTGCTAATGGTTCATCATCTTCTTCTTAATCTTTAATTAATGGAAGAAAATAAAGTAATTAGATAGATTTAAGTACTATGTTACTTGGTTAATTAATTAGCTTTTTTTTTATTTTTAATTTTAGTTTAATCAGTATTATGCTATGAGATATTATGAATGATGAATGAGGAATTATGATCACCTTTGTTAACATTTTAGATATGATCAAGTTAAAGTAATTTAGTTTATTTTATTTTATTTAAATTTTTGTGTTTTTATATGATTGATTAATTAAATATTAGTTAATTTAATTAATTAAAATGGGTTTAATTTTAATTAATTAGAGTTGATGGTACTAGGAGTGTTAGTTCTTGGAATTGGTTACTGTTCTGAATTTTTTCTGATGCTGGCTTGCTTGTACGTGTGGAAATGTTTGGTATGATTTAATTTAATTTTCTCTGTTCATTGTTCAGTTTTATTTTGTTTGAGAGTGAAATATGAACAGTAAATTTGACAGTGTCATCATATTATATATGTTGTTTTTGTTTTTTTGAGTTTAGAGAAGAAAAATTTTACTGCAATTTTGTTTTCTCTCTTTAATTTTTCTCCCGTAAGAAATGGAATAGTGTATTTTTTATATTACATTTTTATATAAATTGTATTCGTGTCTGAGAGAAAGAGGCAGAAAGTGTTGCTGTTTGATCAGAAGTTTTATTTTGTTTTGTTTTATGGAAGGTGGTGAAATTGGTGGTGGTTTTATTCTATTTAATTCCTTTGGTACTTTGCTACTGTGCTCCGTAAATCCAAGAATGAAATTTGATAAAAAGAAGAGACATAATGAATAAACAAACCATAGTCTGTCTATAACGGGGTGTATCCAATCTGTAAACTTTTTATAATTTGTATTACCAATTAGAGTATGATTTAGACAAGTGAATAGTTTATTAGTTTAATTAGTAAAAAATACTATAGTTTATTAGTTTGAGGTATGTCGATAGGGTTAATGAATCCAAAAGAAACCTTGATGATGGTTGTAATCATTCCCTCTAATAAAGCACTCATTTCTACGTTATCCAATCTTAGGACTAATTTTTTTTGTGAGACCAATATAACTTCCTTAGTTGCTTTAGTATTATATTCTTGAAGAATAATCTGTGGGCTCTTTCCTTATCATGGAATGAAAGTAAGTAGATCTCCCTTTACTAAAATAATTTATTACTTTTTGACAAATAAAATAATATATATGTGGGTATATAGGATATTTACTAAAATATTAGTAAATTAAATTTCATTTATACTTTAAATTATTATGAATATGTCATAGATTCTAAATAATTTTTAATTTCTAGCCCAAGTAGTTGAGGTTTTTACCTCTAGTAAACTACTCAAGGTATTTCGACAATTTAGATCTACTCATAATTCTGAGATAACTACAAAATATCGATTTCTTTTGTATACGAAGTTAAATCACCTCTTGGAACACGAATTCAAAAATTGAATTCTTGTTCTTTTCACAAGAAACGATTTGATATGTTGTCATATACATGTTAAAATAATATTTAAAATGACAAATGTAGCAATAAGATTATTCAACAATGGTCGTCTCACAAAATCTCTAACCATAGATAACCAAACACAAGATCTTACGTAAAAATATTTTTTTTAGAGTTTTGATACAAAGTTTAACATAATATGAATAATACAATAAAGAAAAATATCAAGCGATTAAAAAAATATTTATACAAACAAAATTTCCCATAATAAATTATGTTATCAACTTTCCCAAAAATACTTTCATAAATCAATTTTATTTATTAAATAAGTTTCTGATTATTTCAAATATATAAGCCAAAACATTGAAGAGAATGATATTTTTTTTCTTATAAATAAAATGACTAACATTGTTATAAATTCAAAGACATAAAGTGAAAGAATCGGATTTGAACTTAAATACCACACAAAATATATACAATCTACTAATATCTAAATTTGCATCGCAATATATAAACCATTATTTATACTTGAATAGAAGGTAAGTGGGCAACAAGCTGCGCCATCAAGTCTTTTTGGATGACAAAACCAATCCTCGTAAATACAACATTCATGGACCTAAGAGACATGACATTGTTATGCACAACCTTTTGAACTCTATGTGGAAGGTCAACAACCTCTGGTGCTAGAAAACAAAAAATGTCAAAAGAAAATGGTATAAAAACATGTTGATTGTGAGAACACGTTTTCTCATGTTTAGACATTTTCTTGACACAACTTTTAGGGTTGCCTGTCCTATCATAAAAGGCCCGACACCTAATCCCACAAGTGGTGAAACCCTCGGTCAAGTCTACACATGCATGTTTTCCTTCTACCCATATGTACAACATAACATCTGTATGCTTGAGTGTTGATCTTCTATCCAGTGAGTTAGTCAGGAAGGTCACATGCGCCTTCTTCTTCATTGATACTCCCACCCGTTTGAATATATCAAAAAATATATCCCTAATAAAGTCATGTATGTACTTAATGCTAGAAAGTTCCTTACAATGAACAATATGCTCCCCAAAAATACCCAACCATGCTTTATGACAAACTGCCACAACTCATCAATATGAAATAGTGGAGTCATAAGACAATAACTAAGGATAATACGGTACCCTACTAATATTGTTTCTTTTAGAAAGAAAAAAAATCTACTAAATTACAAATATTGATATTGTTGATTGAAACCTGTGACGCCCGAATACGACATACGATACGGATACGATACTGCACCGATACAGAAAAATTTCAAAAATCAAGATACGATACGGCTGAGATACGTTAATAAAAAAATATAATTATATGTACAATATAATTATAACCATTTTTTTAATATGAAAATATATTAACAAACAAAAGAAATCAGTCATAGGCTTGTAGTACATCAACATAAATATAAATAATATTGACGATTAAAAGAGTTATGATTAGTCAATTACATACACAATATATCTCAAACAGAGCACCATCAGTGCTATACTATATCGGTTAGTGCTATACTTTATCGATCCAAAAAAGAAACACTATATCCAAAAAATAACACATTAGTACTCAAGAGTTAAGTTATTTTAGTTAACATTAATTGGGAAATATTGGGGCAGGTATCAGTACATGATAATTATCAGATACTCTCCTGATACGTATCGGGAAGTATTGGACAATTTTTTTTAAAAAAATAAAATTTAATCTTCAAATACTCTTAAGATACGTATCGAAAAATATCAGACAAGTATTGGTACAGGATACGCAGGGGATACAATATATCATCTATTTTGAAGTATTGGAGCTTCATATATTAAAACTAACATTAAAGATAGTTTCAAAATATTTTTTTTACAGGGAAGTTTCAAAATAGTTTTAGAATTCGAGTAAAAAAAAAGTTTGAGAATAAAATAAAAAGTAATGATAGTTTTTAAATTTACTCAAATCATGAAAACAATGACGCGAGAGAGAGAGTGTCTGGTCTTACACATCCGCACTTTACGTTATGGGTATGTTTTTGTTTTTTTCATTTTCACCACTCCTCTTTTTCATATTTTAAATTTCAAAATTAATAAATAACAACATGTGTATAGTGGGGTCCACTCTGAGTTTGTTTTGGTTTTTAGTTTTTGATGATGAAGTCAGTAATCTTGTTTTGGTGAGAGTGTGGGACCCATTAGGTACTGCTAACCAGCAAGTTATGGGCTGGTTCTGGACTGGATGAGACCACCTTAATTGCTTAATTGCCCCTTAAAAATTGGGGTAGTACTGTTACTGTTGCATATCCTCAGGAATTTTTGTCAATTTTCAACACTAACATAGTACAGTAATCCACTGTTTTTGTAACCAACTGTTTGATAATCAGTTTCTTTCACATCTTTGAATCCATGTGGATTTTCAACTTCTTTTTACAATGGATTCAACTTGCAACATTTGAACAAATGAAAACATGAAAGATATTTTTTTGAATAAATATGATAAATTAAAGCATGTCGCTTTGATATTCAAATCTGGTTTCATGTTCGGATAAAACAAGATGTTTGTGTTTTGTGGGTAGCACTTAGGTGACATTGGGGTGTCATAACACACATTGGAGTGTCAATGTTATGTGATATTGGCCAACCACAATGTCATAAATGTACATCAAGACAAAAAATCACAACTTTCTTCTTTCATTTACAAGGATTTTTTGTTTGTTTATATATTTGTTACATTGTGGTTGACCAATGTCACATGACATTGACACCTCAATGTCACCCAAATGTTTTCGGTGTTTTGTAGTCTCAGGGCCGGTCCAACATGTCAAGTGTCCTAAAACAAATTTTATAATGAGGTATTTTGAAATTAAAAAATAAATAACACAATGCTTATTAAAAATATAATAAATCAAATTTTCTTGAATTCAAGATTTGACCTTAAGACTAAAAAAAATTTGAGGCCTTAAAATTGACCAACTAAGCTAAACAAATATTGATTATTAATGTCATATTATATATTTATAGCTAAATTGATTTATTGTGAGACATTTTTTAACCTAAAATTTTGAGACCTAAAACCCTTACTTAGATGATTTAGCTCTTAAACTAGCCTTATGTAGTCCTCATCTAAGGTAAAACTTTATTGAATCTTTATGAGATGTATCAAATTTGTTGTTGTAAATATGATTAATTATTTTGTGAATTGGGACAACAAAATGTTGCCACTCTTCTTGACTATTAATCATCTTTCTCTAAGAATAAAAAACATTGAAAAAACTTATCTTTTATTTAACATGCAACAATTTAGAAGATTTGAGAAGCTGGAAATGGGTTATTTTTCCTTCTAAAATCCAGGGCGGTGGAAAACATGGTAGAGGCTATTTAAGCAACCTCTTGTCGTGGCTTCTATGTATTTTGAATGGTTTTCAAATCCTCTTTCATGTCTCAATTTATAATATAGGATGTTTGGGTTGATCGAGTTCCTCTTATACTTTTTTCGACTTGTGGGTTAAGTGTTCTTTATACTTTTATCATTTTTTAAATAAAAATTTGACGTTAAAAAATAATAGTAATTTTTTTTTTTAAAAAAAAAACTACAGTTTTTTTCTTATCGATGTGAAGCTAACTTTTTTATGATTACATGTGAAAGTTGTTTATATCCTTTGATTACTTTTGATTAAGTAGTATTTAATTTTGAGTGATGTCATTAGTTTTTGCAAAGCACCATCTTAGTTTAGATCTCATACTCCGCAAGTCTAGTTCTTAGGAGTGTATTCTTTGTTTTTGTTCAACATGTGTGTTGTTAGAAAGCTTGTGATGTTTAGAGTCAAGTTTTGTGTTCAATGTGTCCGAAATCCATTTTTAGTGATTTGTTTCGATTCATATATTGCATTCAAGCTCCTGTTAAAATTGGAGTCAAGTTTTGTGTTCAAAATGTTCAACTCCATTTTTAGTGATTTGATTCAATTCATATATTGTATTTAAGATCTTGGGTGTTTGGCTCATGAAAAATTGTTCAAAAATATTTTTTTAATGTTTTGAATCGATTCATGCATATGTTGGATCGATTCACATATTGCATTTTTTAATGTTGGATAAACAATGGTCTGAAATAATTAACTATGACACGTTCACGAAAAAAAAAATCCTTTTGTAGCGAATCATTTATTAAAAATAAATAAATAAGCTTAACACAAAAGGTGAAACAAAAATAATAATAACTTGGTCCAGAACATCTACCATTATACCTAATAACGTTGGAAGTCCCATATAAATTATGACTTGAATAAATTGATTCTTTTTTTAATCTTTATTAGTCCAATTCCCTCAACACCGGACGTTTTTTGTATATAATTCTTAATACAATCTCGTATTATTTTATCTTCTTTTAGATTCTTGGAATAATTTTTTGGTTGTGCAAACCAAATAGAATCATGATTTTGAGCCATTTGCCTTTTATAATTGGCGAGTAAGTGAAGTTTCACTTAAGCGAATCCATTTTGGCTTAAGAAATTTAGACTTTTCTCAATGGTAAAGGAATTGGAAAGAGTTGAACCGCCTTATATTCACTTAATTAGAGGATTTAGATAATCGTAAGTCATAATGCTTTGTCAAATTTCGTCTGGTTTCTATTTCAAACCGGCTTAAGCTAATTTGCTTAAGAGAATGTGTCACGTGTTAGATTTTAATGTTTTTCTTCCCATTTCTTTACCTAAGCCTGATTAAGAACAAGACTTTATGTAATTTCCAATATTTCCATCAATGTAACAAAGTTGTGTATTATGATTCAAGGAAATTGAAATATACAATCATTTTTCTCATGTCAAATGTCGAAGGGAGTTTGGAGCTCCATTTTCACCTGGCTTGGATGTTATCCATCGAGCTGGGAATTGATGATTAGGAAAATTTTGCGTCTTTTTAACATATTTTGAGAGGTAAGAATGCATGCAAGGCATCTCATCCATTATGTTTAACCACTGTATTATTGCTGGAAAAGAACAACATCTTATTTAATGGGAAAGTAAAAAATTTGAAGGAGATAGTAGACATATACCTTGTCTTAAAAGTGTATGAAAATAATTTGTTGTAATTAGTTTTGAATACCATTTATACTCTAAAAATAAATAATTTTGCTTATAAAAAATGTAAAAAATAAAAATAAAAAATCAATGACCAAATTTGATAGGTGATAAAAAAAATTTATGACGAAAATAAAAGTAGATGCTAGAACATCAATAAATATAGAAAAATGATCGGGGAACACAAAAGCTGACATCAGACACCACATTTTCATATGGTTTGCGGGTTCAGATGCATAGCTCGACCTCCTTATTTTTTGTCAAATAATTTAGTGGTTAGAATTTACCTTTTCAGATGAATAAGTTGTGTGTTTGAGATTCAAACAGTGACTCATACATATAATAATGCATTGTCCTTATCAATCATGTCATATCTTCAACTTATTTTGTCTTATTTTGAGATAGGGTTTTTTAAACTACCATAAGGTTTCCTGTTTTGAGAGTCATTAGAAATATTTTGCTAGTGCAGTCCTACGTCCAAGTTTCCACATCGATCGTTGCCTTATTTTTGTTCATATTAGATGCTACTAACTTATTTTTTTTTTGACAAAATATTAGATGCTACTAATTAGAATTTAACCTTGCAATATTAAAAAAGTTTACATCTTTTTGACGCACAATATTTGTTTTGAGTGAAAGTTTCGAATTTAGGAGTGATTTTCTCGGGTCTTTTGTTTAAATCCTACAAGTGTCAACAATTTTTATATTGCATCAATTTATACAAAGTTTTGACTTGACTTTAATTTAATCTTCATTATTAGATAGATGAATTGATCTAAGAGACATTTTTGGATGACAAAACTAATCCTCGTAAACACAATATTTATGGATCTAGGAGACATAACATTGTTATGTATAACCCTTTGGACTCTATGTAGAAGGTCAACAACCTAGGATACTAGGAAGCCGAAAGTATCAAAATCAAATGGTCTAAAAACATGTTGATTGTCAGAACACGTTTTCTCATGTTTGGGCGCTTTGCTTGACGCAACTTTTAGGGCTGTCTGTCCTACCGTAAAAGCCCCGACCCCTAAACCCGCAAGTGGTGAAACCCTAATCAAGTCCACACATGCATGTTTTCCTCCAACCCATCCGTACATCATAACATCTGCAGGCCTAAGTGTCGATCTTTTATCTAGTGGGTCAGTCAGAAAGTTCACAGGCGCCTCCTTCTTTACTGATACTCCCGCTCACCTGAATATATCAAAAAGTACATGCCTAACAAAATCATGCCTGTACTTAAAGCCGGGAAGCTCCCTACAATGAACAACATGCTCCCAAAAATATCGAAGACACGCCTTAAGCCAAAATCTTAACATGGTTTTATTTGATTTTCTTAATTTTTTATTTTATATTGTTAACAAAATTCTAATACTTCCATTGTCCTTCGTCTACCGCATATAGCTAGAGATGCGTACATATTCAGCTAAGTTTACATATCAATCAGAACTAAACTTTTTCGTTTTTTGGACGGTAATGAAAGCTAAACTTTTTTTTTTGTTAGTCATAAAAGCTAAACTTGTTAGTGCATAAGGCTACTGAAAAGCTTCCCTCAAATAAAAAAGTCTACTAATAAGTTTTCTTAAGAAAAAAAGTTCCTACTAATAACCTTTTAAAAAAGGTATCTGAAGTTAATTTTTTTTAGATCAACTTAATTTTTTTAACCGAGATTTATATTGAAATTTGTTATTTAATATGTGAGAATTTATAAATTAAACTATAATTTTGAATTTTAGTTAACTTCATGACTAAATTAATTATTTACTCAAATAAATGATTGAATAGGTAATAAGACAAATATCTAAAACAAAGGTAATTAGTGAAAAACATATGCTCTCTTAATTTATCAATGATAAGATATGATGGTACGAAACTTGTTCATAATACTTCTGTCTCTATCCATTTCCTAGCATTTTGTTTTTTATACTATAGAATCATTAGCATTTCCATCTAGGTCAATAAAACAATTAACGTTCCTTTTGAACTAATTTTGAAAGCTGTCATTTCAAAGCATATTTTTATGTAAAATTATGGAGGTTAATTTGTCCATAATATCCGAAAACAACACATTGAAACATCGTTATCAAAGGATAATTGTCTCTTTTTTCTTTTGTTTTAAGGATTAAGAATATAATCATATATGGTGCGGTGTACTTATCTTAATAGTACATTGTTACTTAAAATGGAAGTTAGCTTAAGAAAGTTACAAACATAGTAGTAACATTTTTTGTCCAAACCAAAACATATAATAAGATAATAAAGCTGGTGTTAACTCATTCTCCTTTGCATAATGAGTTTATACTAGACTACTTTTTGTCCCTACCTAAAAAATTACACCATGCCAAGATGACGTGACCCCTAAAGATAGATTAACTTTTTCTTTGGGTGTACAAAGATAGTTTAACTTATTAGTTCTTTTAACTTTTAATCACGTACCTTCTGTTTGTGTTCTAATATTCCAACTTGACCACAACCACACAGTGCTATTCCAACTCTTTTGATATATAATTGTGTTTTTCTAAGAAGAAGTGACTCTGTCGGTTAAAAATATATTTTAAAAAAATTAGACATATTTGTTTTAAAAATATTAGACTATCCATAATGGTAAATGCTTAATCTATTTATCATCATAAATATACATTTCTATTGTGAAGGGTGATTATAGAGGTTCCATTTAATAAATTATAATAAAATAAATAAATTTGTAGAAATGTTATGATATAAAATTATTTATGGATCTATTTAGTAATTTTTTTTGAAGTGTTGAGTTGAAAAAAATTGAAGCTTATTAAATATTACCACAAAATAAGTGATATGAACATGAGAGAAACTCAATTTCCTTTCTAAGTTTTCTTTCTCTTTCTGGGATGGTTTTAAGCCGTTTTTTGACTTAGAATCATTCATCTGCATCTTCTTTCCCCTTTCTTCTAATATAAATAAGTGGTTTTCACATATATCAATTTTTTCTTTTGTGTTATTTTGTGATTTCGTCGCTTGAGTGGGCGTTGTGTTGTTCGTTGTCTTGTGTGACATTTGATTATGCATCTTGTTGCGGTTTTCATTTGGTTCTTATTGAAAGATCGACTTCAGTCAATTACATATTCAATCAATGATTTGGGCGTCAACGATGCAGATTCAGAAGCATGAATATTTCGGGGATTTAGATTTGATCATATTATTTGTAGGCATTTTGCTGTGTTATGCTATTAATTCAGTGTTGTGAGATTGTTCGCAAACTTATTACATTTTTAGCGGTGTTGAACATATTATTTTATCTGATATACTCTATCAATTTGAATGAATAAATATTGTTTGTTTTTGTAAAAAAAAGAAGTGATATGGACTTCGAGATCCATTTAAGCACCTAATATGAGGTGATATATTGTGGATCGTCTATTAAACTTTAAAATATCATAAAATTACTTTTTTTAATTTTAATAAATAGACCCTATTCGTGAAAGAAAAAAAAAAAGACCCTTACAAATGAGCTAAATTGCTTAGTTAGGATGAACGCAGGAGAAAATTCAAATTAATTCAAATTTACTTTTTTGGCAATATATTTTTTATATGCATAAAATCATGTTATTGGCCAAATTTTTATATTTTTTATGTCCAACAATTTCCATTTTGAAAGGTGTTTTTTTTTTTTTTTCTTTTGTGGTTGCCGGGTTCAACCTTAGACTTTACACATATTATGTATTGTCTATACCAACCGAGCTAAGCTCACGAGGACGCATTTCAAAAGGTGTTAATCTTATTTGAAACGCCGTAAAAATTAAATGTAGATGGCTGTCACGGCCTCATGGGATGGATGGGTTTGAAGAGGGTGCTTCATGAAAAATGTGTTTCACATTTCCTATTTTGTGATTTCTTCTGCGGGAAAAAGAAGAGAAATGTGTGTCTTCTGATATGGCTCTCGATGGTTTGGTCCATTTCGTTACATAGAAACAAAGTTGTCTTCAATGACTCCGACAACTCAGTGGAAAAATTAATCATAGAGAATGTAAAAACCACCTCTTGGATTGGTTCATTCTAAGGTTAAACAATCCTTTATGTTGTTTCTTTTGTTGAACAACTGTTTGTACATGGGTTTCTTCAAAAAAAAACTATTTGTACATGGGTTAAAGTACCCTTTGTAATCTTTTGTTAAACATTATGCTTATCTAAAAAAGAATGTGAACATTTTTCATTTGAGATTCAAACTCTAATTTGCCTTATTGTGGGAAATTATAGCTCCTTATGCTAAACTCAAACTTTAGTAACTATTGAAGTACTTTTCCAAAAATTTGTAAGTACTTATGAGGATAATATACATACTTGTATATAGTGCTATGTATATATTAACTTTACACGTTTGGATTGATCTAGTGGTATTGACTTGAAATCTGAAAGTGTGCTCTTTTTAAAGGTCTCAGACAAAAATAAAAAACACTTTGAAGGTTATTGGGCTGCCTTGAAAGTTTGTTGATTTAAGTTTGGAGTGCATCCATGTCTTAGAATCAGAATGTTGTGGAACGGGAAGACTTTGGAGAAATTCATCATGTCACATGGCATATCTTATATTTTTGTCTCGTTTTTAGTTGTTTAACCTAGCTGTTGACCAAGATATATTAGGTTCCAGTTGCATGCACATGGAGTCCCTAAGATCTCTCACTTTGTCTTTGTAGATGATATTTACCCTATGCAAAAAGTGATCGAACAATTAGAAAACAAATTTTTTCTTCTCAAATAATATTGTGTGGCAAGTCAAATATCAAATTTGTGATTATGATCAATTCCAAATGACAGATGATGTCATTTCTAAAAATTAGCTCATAAGATTTCCATGTGCAGCTCAGAAACATTGTCAATTGATGTGAAACTCCAATATTGTTAGAACAACTGGTAATAAAAGATTAATAGAAAGCGAAAGTAAAAGACAATGGGACACACAATCTTTGTTAATGCAGATCAATGGTGCCTATCTCGACGACTATAAAGCAACTACAATTTTGTTTGTATTGCCATGATGAATTAAGGTTTCAATGTAAGAAGCAATATATGTAATATACTATTACGATTCAGTTTATAATATTATCCATGAATCGTACCTTCTTTAGTGTCTTATATATACGAGCTATGAAGTACGGACACAGACACGGACACCGAATACGACAATGACACGTAGGTACCAATAAAATTTTGAGAAAATATCGGTATCGTGTCGGTGTTAGACACGAACGCCTTCAATTAAAAGTGTCGGTGGAACAACTTTAACAAATATAATTTCAATACACACATCATGCCTTCAAAATTAGGCTTCAGATTTTTTTTTTAGGGACCAAATAAGAAGTCTTATAATAATACAATGCAATGAAAATGTTTAAATACTAAAAGCACAAAAGACTAAACCACCTTCAATATATAGTATACTATATAACATTTAAATTTCCTGTTAATTTTTCCCAGTGATTTGAACAATATATATTTGTCTTCAGTGAGTGGTTATCATTTAGCAACTGAAACTTCTATTCCAAGTGGAAAACAAGAAAATGAAAGTTAACAAATAAATGCTTAACAAAGAAAAACATATCCTTCATTGATTTGCCTTTTAAGTCTAATTTTCCTTGAGTGTAGTCCCATCTGAGTTGAGATTATGACACTGTCCTTTGCTTTGCCAACTTGAATTAGCAATAGAAAATGCCCCATGTGCTACTTTTTAAGAGGAATGGGAAACTTTCCTCATAAATCGTTACAATATACCCATTAAAGGCATGTTAGTAGAGAAAAGAAAAAGCATAACGGGTATACATGACAATCACATTTTGACACATGTTTTGTATGCTTATAATCTTCATTTTTTTAGGCATGTGCTTATAATCTATTAAGCTTTGGGACAGTCTGGATTATGTTACAATATTTGGCTAGAAAATTTTATTGGATTCTGAATTTGACTTGCCTTGCCAATTAAGTTGCTTTGTGACATTATGTACCTTTTCAATAGACTGCACTAAATCTAGTGGTTCGTATTCTCAATATGATATTCGAAATAAATAGTAAATAGATACACACTCAGACACATAACATATATACCTATAATAATGTGTATACTAATGTGTGTTTACATCTTTGTTTCCGGTACAATAATGTATGACTATTACTTTTTCCACTCTATTGCATTCTCACACACCTTGTAAAATTTCTAAAAATGCCTTCAGGTTTTCAGATTATAAAATCCGAAAACATCCAAAGTGAATTCAGATTTTATAATCCGAAATATGGTTATGTATAATCAGCAATCACAATCTCTCTCATTTCAACAGTTTTGAATTTTGCTTTTAAAAACAATAAAAAAATGCTAAAAACCTGTCAAATAAAATCATAAAAATACCACCAAAAAATTCTAAAAATCAACTAAAACTAATGTAATTTTTTGAGAATATAAAAAATTTTAAAAAAAATTAAAAATAGGTCTAAATGATGGAATTTTTGATTTTGAGTCCTATAAGAAGTCTCTTCTAGGGAGTCTTGATCCTTGATTATTTTTTTTTAAAAAGATTTTATGGGGAAGTTTCGGAGCAATCCGATCAAGTAGCCCCGAAAACCTAACTTTTGACTAAGAACAGCTAACAATGACCCAAAACAGAAGGATGATAGTTAGGAAGATTAATATTGCCCTTAAAATGAATGTCCATGTTACAAACATGTTCAAAATTTGTGTTTATACAGTTTAGATTATATAATCCGAACTGTTTTTACCTTGAAAATAGGGGGTGTTAATCCGAAAAAATCAAGTAATGCACCCTATTTTTTGGGATTTTTGGATTTTTTCAATTATAAAATCTGAATTGGTGAAAAAAAAATTATTTTTTCACCCTATAA
>Ga0315913_1004408_pt1 | contig 17033 bp, 12 predicted proteins | sample MpolsnodulesMG_FD_207736 | JGI IMG/M metagenome (GOLD analysis project Ga0315913, IMG submission 207736) | Medicago polymorpha root nodule microbial communities from Los Angeles, California, United States - small nodules | ecosystem: Host-associated > Plants > Roots > Nodule | place: USA... | reverse complement strand
CCTTTTAGGAGAGGCTGGCTAGAAATCATGAAGCTTATTTCTTGGAACTGTCGTGAGTTGGGACTCCCATGAGAATTCAGGGGCCCTAAATGGCTCTTGTTAACTCGCAACCTGGATTTGGTGTACTGAATGGAGAATATGTTTGCTTCTCGTGATCCTTTTTACTCAATGTTGATATCTACTGGTTCCTTAACTAATTGTTTTTTTGTTCACTGCAAGACTTCTAGTGGTGGTAAATGCACTACCCATGTAAATCCTTCTAATTTACTTAAAACACAATAATTCATTTATAAAATTATAATTCATGTCAATCTTGAGACAACATAGAATAAAAATTATTCGTAAATTGTAACTTTCAAACCTTCCATAATAATTGAAACAAAACATTGAAGCAAAACATATGTAATCATACATGTAACTATTTTTTACATTTAACAATACTAGCCATACAATTTGTTAAAATTTAGTGTTATATTTTTATGTAAAATTAAATTACACAACTCTATCTACGTTTTCGTTATTCATTTTCTTCTTCTTACATTCGAAGTTTATACATTGTTATTAGATGAAATAGTTGCACACGTTATCTAGGCCCCAATACATATATTATAATGTAATGTGATAGTAGAATCTTACTTAAACATATATTATATCTAGTGTTGGATACATTTTGAATAAATGTAGGAGTGACTTACTTTGCGGAAGAAAAAAAAAGCCATATAAGGTAGCAATGCTATATTTCTCCGTATTTGATTTATATCATGCAACCTTTTCAATTCACGAACATATAGTTGCTTTAATAAAAAAATTGGTAAACTAGTAGATTTAAGTGTATTTTTATGTGCAGATCAATACATATTTTATCAATCAATTATTACTTTTAGAACTACTCTTTGGCCTTATGAATAATCCCTAGTTATAAATTCATTTAAATAATATTGAGCTTGTTTAATTAAATAAAATAAAAATAAAAGAAAAACGGTATTTTCATTATAATATAAAAAAACTGCACTTTCATTCACTCGTCAATGTTATTATTAGAGGGGAAAAGTAGCGATGAGACATGGTGAAGAAACTCTTCTCTTCTTGAATTGGTGAGTATCTCCATTTTTTTAGATCTCTCTTATTGCCAATCACTCAATTTCATATTCACTTATTTGAATGATTCTTCAACGATCCTTTATAATTTCTTACCTAACTGTGTTTTGGTATGATTTCATTATTTTCTTTCTGAACATTCTTTTTCCATTTCAGCAAACCAATTTATAAAATGATCTAGATTGAAATTAAGTGTCACCTAGATATGAAGAATTGATTTTTGAATACGTTAATGGTTAACAACAACAAAAATATTTTCAAAATACACTTAAAGAAGCAAATCTAATCACAGAAAAAAACATAATCCATACATCAAAAAACTAGAAGATACTTACAATATTATTCCACCTTTGAAGAAGACTTAAGTATTTAAGCATAAAAGTTAATGGAAATAGGCACAAACACCATAACTGCAACCAAGAAAATATATAAATTAATTAACGCAAATGATAAGAAATTTAAATACATATAACCGACAGAATATTGAGTTGGCAGAAAAAAAAACTAACTCACTGAAGATCGAGCCTCACTTCACCAAAATGGTGGCTCTGAAAGATGGTGAGAACGAGGGGTTTTGAGGGCTCTGAAAGAAGAGATGAAGATATTAACAATAAACCAAAGAAGCAGTAAATCAAGATCTTTACTTAAGTCATGGATTTTTATTTTTTTGAATCTAGATCCAGTATTCTTGAAACTGAGTTTTTTCTTTTCTTGTTGAACAATTTGAAGAGTGAGAAAAAAAACTGAGATTTTTCGGACAAGATCAGAGAAGAAAATCAGAGAGGGATGATGAAGGTGTGGTGGGTGAGTACTGCTGAGTGTGGCGGCTGCTAAGAGTTAGAGAGAGACAATGAAGGTGTGGTGGTGAGTTCAGGTTTCTACTTTCTAGAATTTCTAGGGTTATATATATGTTGGATAATTTAGTTGGTCTGGACTTTTAGTTTTGGGCCTGCAACTAACAAAAAAATATTGGGCTACGTTGAATCTTTGGTCGGTATCGGCTAGGCCAATTTTGGATTTAATAAAGTCGGGCTCGGCAGTTTAAGCCAATAAAAACCCATTTTTTTCTTTTTTACTCACCCGAGATGGTTTTAACCCGCCCCAATGGACCCGCGGGTGACTCGATTAGTTCGGGCTATGGACGGGTTATCTTTTAAAAAATAAGCATTTGTGTGAGCGTGCCTAAACTTTTTGCATTTGGATTGCCCCTAAGCAAGATTTTCACTATTTCGGGCTATGGACGGGTTTGGATATCATGCTAAACCCTACTAAAATAGATGCAACAAAGAACAAACTCATCCTCATATGAAGGCCATTTACGCTTACACCTAGTTAGCATTTTTTTATAATAATTTTCATGATTAGTTTTCATAAAATGATTCTTTGTGCACTATTTATATATACTTTTAGAAAAGAATGAGAATTTCTCATAAAAAAAATAATAGAATGAGATTTATAAAGTAGTTATTAATAGTCAATGAATTAGTTCCAAAAAAAAAATAGTCAACATCAGGTAAAAAAAAAATTCCCCCTTAAAGAAAGTTTCGAAAAAGTAAAAATAATCAAAGATCAGGTCAAAGAAAAAAGGCAATGATAAAAATGAGGATATTACAATATAAAAACATATCAATTAAATGATTTCTCAATATTTGTTTTTTAGGGGGTATTGAAAATATTAAATCACTAAAAATATAATACCATGAAAGAGTATTAAAATCTTTTCACTACAAGACTGTTGGTGGTGGTAAGTCCACTACCCATATAAATTCTTCTAATTTACTTAAAAAATTTTTTTCTTTTTCGATAAGGCCAAGAGAAAGGTTGGGTATCCGGGAGAATCTGAAGCATCCAACTAGGTTGGCACCCAACAGATTCCCACAATAATTCATTTGTAAAATTATAATACGTGTCAATCTTGAGAAAACATAGAATAAAAATAATTCGTAAATTGTAACTTTCAAACCTCCCATAATAATTGAAACAAAACATTGAATCAAAACATATATAATCATACATTGAACTATTATTTTACATTTAACAATGCTAACCATACAACTTGTTAAAATTAAATGTTAAATTTGTATGTAAAATTAAATTACACTACTATATCTATGTTTTCGTTATTCATTTTCTTCTTCTTACATTCGAAGTTTATACATTATTATTAGATAAAATAGTAGCACTTGTTATCTTGGCCCAAATACCTATAATATAATGTAATGTGATAGTAGAATCTTACTTAAACATATATTATATCTAGTGTTGGACATATAAGGTAGCAATGGTATATTTCTCTGTGTTTGATTTATATCATGCAAACTTTTCAATTCACGAACATAAAGTTGCTTTAATATTTTTTTGATAAACTACTAGATTTAATAGTATTTTTATGTGCTCATCAATACATATTTTATCAATCAATTATTACTTTTAGACCTACTCTTTGGCCTTGTGAATAATCCCTAGTTATAAATTCATTTAAATAAATAGAGCATATTTAATTATGATTCTTTGTGCATTATTTATATATACTTTTATAAAAGAACGAGAATTTCTCATAAAAAAATAATAGAATGAGATTTATTAAGTAGTTATTAATAGTCAATGAATTAGTTGCCAAAAGAAATAGTCAATGATCAGGTAAAAATAAATACCCCCTTAAAGAAATTTCCAAAAAATAAAAACAGTCAACGATCATATGCAAGAAAAAAGTCAATGATAAAAATGAGGATATTACAATATAAAAACATATCAATTAAATGATTTCTTAATATTTGTTTTTTAGGGGGTATTGAAAATATTAAATCACTAAAAATATAATACCATGAAAGAGTATTAAAATATTTTCACTAAAAATATAATATTGTGTTTGATTATCTCTCCATTCCTTTTTTAAAAAAAATGTATGAATTATTTCTCCATATCTCATTATTATTTTAAATGTTAGTGGTATAGAATGAAAAACATATTTGATTAATAACTTAAAAAACATGTTTGATTGATTATAGAATGATTTATTGCTCAAATTGTTTCTATAATATATATGAAATTTTAAAAATGCCAATGTTAAAATAAACATAGATTATATCCCTGCAATTTGATATTCTTCCTTTTGTTTTTCTTCCAACAGTCCAGCCACATAGAAAGCGCTGATGTGACATAGAATCTTGTCACCTGACTACTGCAAATATGAGTATTTTTAATGACATGGCAATTTTTTTATTGTGTGTCTGCATTTGTAGAGGACATTTTTTTCTTCATGACTCAAACAAGCTAAAAGACCCTATGAAATGGGTTATAAGATTATTAAAAAAAGATCATTCAACATCGTAAATGTATATTTTATTGCTCGCCTACTTATTAAATTAGCACTAGCTCGCCTATTCCTATTAGAGTGGAACTTGTAACGCCCTACTTCTATTAAAGCGATAAAACACGCGAATAAAACGTTTATTCAAGAAATAGACGCTACGTCTACACATCAGAAATCCAAATGACATGCATTTATAAAATTCACAATACTTGCAGCGGATAAGAGTCTACACCTCCAAATATACATGTTATAGGATCCATATACATCATCATATAAATTCAAAATACAGCAAGAAAGGTAAATCTCCACAAAAGAAATAAGTTCAACAAAACAAGACGACTCCCTAATCAGAGCCTAAACTAAGACTCCAAGACAAAAGCTGAGATAGCTCCCGCTATCCAAGCGCTCACCATGCAAAACTAAGCCTGCATTCCGTCTACCCATCCATACAAATAGGTAGGCGGTATAAAACCACTGGGGGTAAGCTTCACATCAATCATAATCAATAATTAAAGTATAAGCATTTAAGCATTCATACATATCACATATAAACATATACATGTACAATTCTTGCCCCATCAATAATATCAAGATAATATTCAACAATAACATTTGCCAATGTACATATACATTAATCACATCATTCAACAAATATCGCCGATACACAATCCAACAATTATCACCAATGTACAATCCAACAATTATCACCAATGCACAATCCAACAATTATCACCAATGTACAATCCAACAATTATCACCAATGCACAATCCAACAATCATCACCAATCATTCAAATGCATGCAATGTTCTAGACTCTTCTAGATGCATGCGGTACCAAATCACCTCAAGGTCGTCACCTTCGATGCACAAACACATCGTATGTAAGATTTCACACCCCGTCTTACATTTGGATATAAATATCCGTCACCATCACCATCAGTCATGTATGCATGAACATATGACTCGACTCAATGCATATGTTCACACAAACAATATCACCACATCATCACAACATATATGCATATATGAATTCATCAATAATTCACCGTCACTCGACATATATGCAATCACCAACACAATCACAATTCAATTAACATATATGTGTTTACCAACGACAACTCAATCCACTAACATATATGCATTCACTAACATTAACTTCTTCAAAATTCACCAAGACTCACTTGGAGTGTTTTCATCATAAATCAAAATTCATAAGGTATTTTCAAGTCAAATTGGAGCCATTGGGAAGCTGATAAAATCCTCTAACACTTTCATGTCTATACCAAAAGTCAATTCAAAGCAGAAATGTGTGAAAAGGACGCAAAACACAAAATAGAAAAACTGGGCTGAGGCAGCTCGCCTCGCAAGTAACCTGCTCGCCATGGCGGGCGAGACATGCCCCCTGTTACCACATTGCTCACCGTGGCGAGTAGCCCTGCTCGCCGTGGCGGGCAAACATGGCTCTCTGTGACCATGTTGCTTGCCTCGCGAGCAAGCTTACTCGCCGTGGCGAGTACTGACAGTTAGCTGTCACGAAAATCTCATTCTTCATCCCAAAATCCCAATTTTGAATCCCCCAAGCCCAAATTTGATTCCAAGGTTTACCCAAACGTTTTCAGACACTAAAAGAGATTCAAAACCATATGAAATTTGAGCCAAAACATCCTTCAAACCAAAAACCCCTTTTTGACCCATTTTTGTAAACACTCACAAGAACACTCCAATTCTCAACAAATCTCAATGATTATGATCACCCAAGGTTTCAATCATCAATAATAACATCTCTCAACAACAACAGCAACAGTTCACATGATTTCACAACAATCCATCAACAACAACATCATATCTCATCCATTTTAAGTGAAAATGCAAAGTATACATATAAGCATGTTTTGAGCATGTAATTTCATCATCAACAATTCATTTAATATCAATTTCACATACTCAAACATTACATCAAAACATAAGCACGAATTTCATCAATCAAACTCATAATAATCACTTATACAAATAATCACTTATGCATAGAATTGGGGAAGAAAACTACAACTAATTGATTACCATTGAAAACTAACCCCCTTACCTTAATGAGCAACAACACTAGCATAAGCTTTACTTTAGCTCCTAAGGTTCTCTTCAATTCTTCTTCTCTACCCTTTCTTCTTCTAGCCTCTTTCTCTATCTTTCTCTTCCCAATTGCAAAAGATTATTATTCCACCCTAGATTCTAAAAGACAAGGTTTATATAGTTCTCACATTTGGGCCTAACCCAATTAATTGTTCTACTGGGCTCACAATACCAATAAACTAACCCCTAAGTTTTCTATTCTCTAACGGTCAATGTTATCGATTAATTACCGATCTAACTTAATTACCGCTACCGAATAGTAACTTAGTAAAATAATAATGTTCCCCCTAGAAACACTTAAGAAAATAAACCCCACCATAAAATTACTATTTTACTCCTGCTCTCAAAATTACCAAAATACCCCTGAGTCTAAAATGACCATATTGCCCTTCTGCACCGAAATCCACCAATCCTAACCCAAAATACACACAGAGGCAATTAATCACATATAAGCACATATAAACACACATAATTAAATAATAAAATAAATCTAGCAAAAATCGGGCTGTTACAGAACTAATCCGCCCATTCCCGATTGTTGTTTGTTGTTGTTGTCGTGGACGTAACTTTGTCATTTTCTTGCGAAGTTGGTATTGGTAAAACTGATTGTATATTTCCTCGAATGATTTTGGACTATAAATTTTCTTCAAATCAAATAGTATATTTTCTCAAAATATATTGGGCGGCAATAAATTTTCTTCAAACCAAAAGGAATATTTTCTCAAAATATATTGGGCAATAAATTTTCTTCAAATCAAATAGTATATTTTCTCAAAACATATTAGACGATAAATTTTCTTCAAATCAAATAATATATTTTTTCAAAAAAAATATAGAAACTGATATTCCTTTGAAATAGAATTGCTTCAGGGTGGGAGAATCGCTTCGAGAGAGTATGTCGTCGTCTAGATTTCGAGACCCGATGTTGGTTTGGACTACCCCGGTCATCGTCTTTTCGAGATCTCCGCTAGGTCCAGGGGCATTTTGTGCAGCTCCAAATTCTTCGATGTCACATGCAGTGTTGACTATGCTGGGTTATAAACGATTTACAGAGACCAACAAGAATGAACCAAACTATCATAGTACCGGCCAATCCTTTAAAGTTGAATGACAATAGTTTCCTGCTTTCCTGTAGTCTAAAATTAGTTCTCTATATAATGTTCAACTACAATCCTCAGATAGAATGGACCACTAGGGGAAGCCTCTTGTATGATTGACATGCGATACCTGATACGGCTGTGAGGCGATGTTATGATAACGAGGATCTCATCGTAATGGGTGCCGATTTTGGATTGAGTGGTGGTGGATACGTCGTCAAGGAGATGCTGGATTTAGATTTTCATCGCCTCCACGGCGTCGTGATCGAAGGGCTCGATCATCTTTGTGGTAAAAGAGTGCGAAAGGGTTTCTAAATTGTGATGAGAGTGCGATTTAGGGGTTATGATCAGTTGATTGGTGTTTTTAAATCACAGTCGAGGCTATGATTTAGAGTTTTTGGTTTAGGGTTTCCAAATCACGAGTTCCGATTCAGAAACGTGGTCAAGGTTAGTGTTATCTCTCCCCACAAACGGCGCCAACAATACTTGCAAAAGTACAATAATCGTATCAGGGTTTAGTATTGTATTAGTCATGCCTTGAGAAGGCTCTCAAGGGTTGTATTTATAGCCTTCTATGAGCCTGATTTATGATTACTTAATCAGTAAGTAATGAGGGTATTTAGGTCTTTATGACGAGCTCTAGAGGCTTCTAGAAGCTGGCTGAGGCGGCGCCCTAGGGAGGTAACTTGCTCTTTTGCAAACAAATAAAAATTGCAAATCTCTTAACCCTTATCTTTTTATTTTATCGTCAAACTTAAAATAAGTAACGCGACAATCTCTGTAGATACGATACTCACTTATCACTTTATTACTTGGTAAACGATTTGGTACATTTTCCTAATCCGATCATCAGTCCACCCCTGACATAATTATTTAGTTTTCTACTTGAGAATGACTTAATGCACTATAACCCATGGTTACAGTTGTTCAAAGCATCTTCTTCCACCATTGGCTATACTTTGAACACCAAAAACCATCAACCTTTTCTAAGTCCTTTGCCACTCAAATTCTTTGCCTCGCCAAGCATGATAAGTATCCGACAAAGATCCTAATTTAAACAAAGTTTACTTTGTGTTTTTATAACCATGATGACCAAGTGTTTACGTCTCTTCAAACCACCTTTGTTGAATAAAGGTTGTTACCTGGATTGGGCGTTGTACTTCAAGCTGTGAGTTTGTATTTGAATGATACAAATTCATGTCTAGGACTGTTATTCTCTAGAAGAGTATATTACATTACAATGAAATTTTATATCAATTCAAGAGCACTTTTACCACTTGATTCATTTACAGATGATCTAATTACTTTCACTTTAAGAGCATTTTACAATGATTGACCTAAATCATGTTATTTGCTTTTTCATAATTTTTCCCTTTGAAGAATATACCCGTTTTTTTCTTTTCTACTCTCTTTTTAAGTGTGGTGAATTGTTCACTCACACTGGTCTTTCTTCCTTATAATGTCAAAGAATCAAATATTGCCAATCCACTACGAAATTTCTCTTGGGTGTATCACGGTTTCAAATATTTATTCTTTTTTCGTGATTTGATTTTTGTTTGACCATAAAATCACTCAATCAAGCGTCAATTAACTTGATATGAATCCTTGCTTATTAAGCATCACAAATTTTTATCAATAATTATTATGGAAGTGTAACAAAATACCATTAATCCAATTCTTGAAATCAATCAAACATATAACTAAGTAGGATTTCAGTTGAGTGACACAATATTACATGAAATTGATCAATCCACTTGTGTGAGAGGGACTGAGATTCCCTGCTGTAAAAAAACAGGTTGTTTTGCCGCTGTTTTGCATCTCAGCTGTTAATTATAGATCGTACAGTTTAAGTTAAATTAGTTGTCAACTTATTCTAAACAATCTCGACCATACGATTTAGATCGGACGGTCCTGAAATGTTACAGCGTCCTGCTGTAACAGCGGGAAATGCAGCGGAAAATCCAGATCCGTGTGAGAGAGTAGTTGAATTAGTTTATATATTACAGTTAGATTTGTCAATCATGTGACATTTCCGTCATAATGTCACTAAGTGCAATCCATTTAAGCATTATAGATCATATTAATCTCTATTCAAAATAAACTAAAGCAAGCAATCAAATCATTCACTAGGTCGTGAGTTCGAGCCTTTCCGTCTCCTTTTTCTTCATATCTATACTATATTACACAGAAACTTTTGTATATTTTGCATGTGACGCAGTGGAAATTGAAATCTTTATGCATCACTAGGTCGTGAGTTCGAACCATTGTTTCTGTTTTGTGAAAAAACTTATATATATATATATATATATATATATTTGGCTACCCCCACACATTTTGTCAAAATCCACCACTGATTAACATGACCTATAACAAGACCTGTGTAACCCTCAAATTTTATGTTAAAGAACTATGTAACTCTCAATTAAACTTATAAAACTTGAGGGGAGCATTGGCAACTAGGTTCCCTCCGCCCCACATGGATATCTTCTATCTCAATAAGCAAGATAAATAATTTCTCCAAGCAATTCTACAATAATTTCTTTTAGGGAAATTACAAAGTCATTCAAACAACAACTTAGATTAAACTTATATACATTGTACCTCAACATATGTACTACAGTTTTCTCCGAAATACATGTGCAACTTTCTACTTTTTTATTTTTATTTAATGCAACTATCTACTTTATTATTAGGAAATTTGGAAATAATAAAAAACATCCTATCTACAATTCTACTTTTTTATATTTTTTTAATGCAACATGTGTTAGGCACAACCCAAAAGCCGCCACCACCTATCTATAAATAATTACCCAACGTAGTAATCTTAAATCATTCCCACAAAGAAATCAAACAAAGATGGCTAGGAATAGTGCTTCCATCACTTCTTTCTACTCTTTGCTTTTGATATCTTCCATTCTATTTGCTTCACACTTCCATGCCACTAAGGCACAAACCAATGCCCCACCAGTAGTGAAAGGGTTGTCCTATGGTTTCTTTGCCCAAACATGTCCCAACCTTGAAAACATTGTAAGAAACCATCTCACTAAGGTGTTCAAATCGGATAATGGCCAAGCTCCTGGTTTACTCCGTATCTTCTTTCATGATTGCTTTGTTCAGGTAATATATGTCACCAGTTATTCATGCAAAACAAATTTTTTTACTATTTTGAGCTATATAATTTAATATTAAAGTGAATAACAAAGAACCAAGAGCGATTGAGTCTAACGAAAGAGACTTGACTTGTATAACTTGACAAAGTAGTGTTCGAGTCTCAAAATAAATATTACTAATTGCTATTTTGAACCAAGGTTTTTTCCATGGTGGGGTCCATAAGGAAAAAATCAATGGCAGGAAAGTACTCATTCCGTCCTAAATTATATGATGTTTTTGGCATTTCATGCGTATTAAGAAGTGTATTGAATTTTGTATAGGAAAAAGATATTATGAGTTATTTTACAAAATTATCCTTATTTAATGGTATGAGAAAAATAAATTAAAGAATTGAAAGAAGATAGAGTAATAAATAGTCAATGATATAATAGGAAATGTAACATTAATACTTCATTTATATTGTAAAGTGACGTATAATCTGGGATCGAGAGATTGTGAATCTATATTAGATATGGATTTATTTGATATGTTTTGACCGTGTATATATGTATGTAGGGATGTGATGGATCAGTGCTACTGGATGGAAAGCCAGGAGAAAGGGATCAACCACCAAATGGAGGCATGAGAACAGAAGCCTTGCAAACCATTGATGACATTAGGGCTCTTGTCCATAAAGAATGTGGAAGGATTGTTTCTTGTGCAGATATCACTGTCTTGGCTGGCCGTGAAGCCGTTTTCCTAGTAAACTCTATACTCCATTTTACTTTTTATTTATATCTTTTTATTTGGTACATAATATTTTTCCCTACTAATCATGTTTTTGATGTTTTGTACATATATTACGATTAGAAAAAAATTGAAATAACAACGGAAAAAAGTGAAATTGGTCACCAAAATTTTGTCTCTAATACTTAGAAACGATTTTTGAGACGAATTTTATCTTTTTCCATAACTAAACTCTTTTCACTATTTCAATTTGTTCTAGTAGTATATATTTTTTGTATAGGGAGTGCATATATATATATATATATTATTACTAAAATAGATCAATGGCTCTAAAATAGATTTCAAGTTTGTCAAATTCTAGTGAGAGTATAGTTTATATTGTTTAAAAAGGAAATAGGAGACAGTGGTTTAATTTCATAGACCTTTGTTGTCACATTAAACAGTTATTAACTATAAGTTTATTATAAAAATTATTAATATTGTGTACCCAAAAAAATTATTCATTTTAATATTAGTATGTAAACTTCACTTGTCATGAAAATAAAATATCACTACTAGTCACGACACACACATATATAAAATAGTTTCTTATGCATATATAGTACCGTTGATACAGACTTAATCAAGATTGTGACCAAGTGACTTTTACTTGTAAGATTATAGATTTAAATTTTATTTTTTTTTGAGGATAAGATTATAGATTTAAATATTAATACCCACTAGTCAATCCGACAACTGATCAGTAGGTGAAAATTACAGGAATAGAAAGAAAAAAATACGCAGCTAATTAAAAAAATATTTTGATAGACCCATATATTAATTGAGCAATAATATATATACAACTATTTTATAATAATTTAGTGAACAATTTTCTTCTTCTCTCTTATAATAAAGAGAAAAGGTAAAAACAAAAGAAGAGTAAGAGAAACAGTTTTTCAAGAGTTATACCCGAAGGAGAATATGATTAATTTATGAAGACCGGTGGTACTAAAATACTTGAGTCTTTTTTTATTACAAAAAAATTGACAAAGATTTTTCTGACAAAATTTTTCTCACAAAGTTAAATAACCGAGTTATAAACATTGGAAATATACAAAATGCAAACATAGAGTTGAGTCTAGCATAAAATGTTAGACTTTCATGATATGACGAACAATTATTCTAATATCAATAGACAATGATGCATGTATTTAATCGAACAATATTTTCAATCTAATTATCTTGAATGTATGCAAACTTAGAAAAGCAAACAAAATATAATTTTTTTAGATGAATATATTTAGCAAAAAAACTTTATAAAATATTTTACGCGGCGCCAGTCATTCAAAAAAATTATGAGTATATAGATAAGTATATTCTTGTCTCACACACAGCACATAAAAATTAGGCCACTTGATCAAAGACTTAGGTTTATTCTCCCAACCAAAGTCTTGCTAGAAGCCTACAATAATGCAAAGGCTCAAGCCCACGTTGCAAGACTTAAAAGTAAACTTTAATTATTGTTTTTCGGACAATTGTTCTAACAACTTTTGACCTTTTCTTTTGTTTGACAACTCTTTTGTCATTTTCTAATCCTTAAACTTCAGAGCATTACTAACTTTTTACATTATTCTACTCTTATATGGACTATGCTAATACAACTTTTTTGTAATATAATTAGATTAGAAGACAGCTTTAATTAAAGAGATAAGGATTGAGTTATTTTTGTTGATACATGAGAAAAATGATGCTAATAGTAGATAAAACATAATATAGAATCAAAAGCATCTTTTATCATAAAAATAAATTAATCAAAAGCACCTCTCCAAAAAAAATTAATCAAAAACATATTTTAATCCTTAAAAAAAAAAACATATTTTAAAAGCCTGCTTGTATTGGACTTTTCTGTTTACATTGGACTTTCTATGTCTAAAATCGATTACCAAAAGTTGCAAGGTTGAACTTTAGAAATAATTTTCTCCAAAAGAGTAGTGTTAAAGAGTCCCACATATGTGTTTATATAACTAAGGGCAATCATCACCTAAAATGTCGATTTTACGGGGTTGTGTTTGGTCCAACCATGATTTCTAAGATGATATCAGAGCCTCTGTTTTAGAAATTGTGGTTGTGTCTAACACAACCCCACAAAACCGACTTTTCAGGTGATGATTACTCTCACTTATAAACACATGTGTGAGACTCTTTAACACACCCTCTCGTGGCTAACAATATTAGGCTTAGTTCGTGGACGTAAATGGGGGGTGGTCTGATAGTGGAAACTTGATACCAGGAGGCCCAATGGATCTTAGATGAGGCTCTAATACTATGTTAACAATACAAATACAAAATAAAAAAAGAGACAATGGAAACAACAACGGAGGCTAGAGTTTGATAGACTATCAATAGCTTAACATCATAAAAGGTTAGAAAAGAATATATATATATATATATATATATAAACATAATTGACTACTAACTTAATAATATAAAAGGCGAAGTCTAATATTTTATTATCTAACAAGTAGTTCAGTGATTTCATTTGAATCTCTACTAGCAACAATAATTCTTCTCCTAAATAACTATTTACTAATATTAGTTTGTGAAAAAAAAAAAACTTTCAAAATAATGGTATTGGAAGGCACAAATTTACATAGTGATAATTAAACATTTAAAGAAATAATATATTTAACTATGATCTTATACTTGATTGCAAATTTTTCATGCTAACCTTGATTTTTCATTCTACAGTCAGGAGGACCTAATTTTCCAGTACCACTAGGAAGAAAAGATGGCAAGACTTTTAGCATTAAAGAAACAAGCAATCTCCCACAACCCTTCAACACAACAAGTGTTACACTCAAAGTTTTTGCAGCCCAAAACTTTGATGTCACAGATGTTGTTGCATTATCAGGTGCACACACATTTGGTCGTGCACATTGTGGAACATTCTTCAATAGACTCTCTCCAGCAGACCCTACAATGGACAAAACCCTAGCCCAAAACCTTAAAAACACTTGCCCTAATGCAAATTCAGGTAACACTGCAAACCTAGACATTAGGACCCCAGCAACATTTGACAACAAGTACTACCTTGATTTGATGAACAAACAAGGTTTGTTCACTTCCGACCAAGATTTGAACATTGATTCGAGGACAAAGGGTTTGGTTAATGATTTTGCTGTTAATCAGAATTTGTTCTTTGAGAAGTTTGTTAATGCTTTTATTAAGGTGAGTCAGTTGAATGTTTTGGTTGGAAATCAAGGTGAAATTCGTGCTAAATGTAATGTGGTAAATGGTGGTAAGAAATCTGTTTTGTCAACTTTGGTGGAAGAGGGAATGAACTTGATTGAGCAATTTTAAATTTGAGACATGTTGTTCTTCTAGTATGTTGTTGTTGATGTTACCTTTTTGGTGTATTTTGAGCTTTTAATGTTTCTTGTCTTAATGTATGACTCTTGTAATAATAAGCACCGTTCACTAGGTTCAAAATGTACTTGAGTTTGCTATGGAAAGAAAATCTTGTTTTTCTTTCTTGTATTTATGTTACTTAATTATACTTTTACTCTTAGTTTGCAAACTTTTCAATTTTAATTATTGGGTGGTACCTAAATTATTTGGAGATTTTTATACATGTACTTAAAAAAAATTCAAAAATATAATGTAATTGGGTATGTCAACTATTGAGAATTGTTACATTAGAGAAAAAGGAGAGAAAACTTAGGGTTTGTAACAAAATGAGTAATTATCTACTTATACTAAATAATGATTATAACTACTTATATTTAACCCATAAGCTAGAAGATATTCACAACGCTTTGTTTGGGATGAGCAATCCAAAAAAAAAAAAAACAATCAAAAAAAAAAAATGAAGTATAATCTTCAAATTGGTAAGTAGTCTAGGAACATAGCTCCTAGAAATCTTTTACTAACTTTCGAACCCCTTCAAACATCTTCGAGTGTCTCCACAACATTGACTTCAAATGAACCAAAAAACTCCACTCTTAAAATTAAGCAACCAAATAACTCCACTCTTAAAATTAAGATACCAAACTCAAATGAGACAACAAAAACTTAACTATCAAGAATAAACTATAACTCAAGATTTAACCACTTCAAGGAAACAAGGCTTAACTAACCATCATAGGACAGAAGCTGACAACAACAAAGCCATTGGTCCAAAGATTTAACCATTAAACAAAATCTATACCTCAAAGCTAATTTTCTTCCGTGTATATCTGTTACTTAATTATACTTTTACTCAAAGTTTGCAATTTTTTCAACTTTAATTACTTATCTGAATTATTTGTAGATTTTTAAATATGTACTAAAATAAAGATAAAATAATTGTAATTGGGTTTTTTTTTGAGGGAATAATTGTGATTGGGTTTGTCAACTAATATATTTGTTTGTTATTAGGTCCTTATATATAGGAAAATTATGGGTTGGCATCCTTTTTTTTTCCATATCACTCATATACCACTCCAAATAACATTTTTTATTTATATTTTCTCTTCCCTTTTACCAATGATTCGTTCTCATCCACTAAACAAATGTCACATAAGGGTGTATAATGGAAGGTTACGATATAGGGTGGTCTATGTATCATTACTCATTATATATTACATTTTCCTAACGGTGTTTTTTTTCAAAGACAAGAGATACTTCAATTAAAAATCACATCCAAAGACAAGATGCGTAAGGATGGACTTGAGCAAGTTTATATTAAAAGATGGTAACAAGTACAAGAAGCCCTAAACCCAAGAAATGTAACTACAAGAGGTATTCACCCCTTTCAGGAGATTCTTATAAAACTAAAAGCAAAATTCCCCTAATTTACCTAAGAATACAATCTAATGTTAGTGTAAACTGTTGTGAAAGTGACTCAAAATTAAAGAAATTGGAGTTCTGATGTTGTCTAATTCGGTGGCCGAATTGGATAGCTAGGTGGCCGATTGTGCTCTTTTTTTTTTTTTTGCCTTTTAGTTCGACATTTTTCGGTGGCAAAATGGTGCCATTCGGTGGCCGATTTTGACAGCAGGAAATAAAACAGAAACGTATTTACGGGCCTAGATTTGTTCCAATTTTATGAGGGATACTTTTACTATAAATATAGACCTTGTATCAGAGCAAACCTTGTGAGAGATAGAGGGGGCTGAAACAAGGGTTTAGAAGTCAACAAGAAAACTAGGGTTTGTATTAGAGTTTGCTCTTGGCAACTAATAACATGCAAAACACAACACTATTTCTGCTCGTTTTGTGTGTAGTTTAGGCTTAGATTCTCTTTTTTTTGCCTATGTTATGCTGGGTGTTTGGTTATGTTTTCAGGTACACGTCAATAGAGGCCTCCATGCGCAGAAACGACGAAATTCGGCGAGAAAACGAAGAAAACGACAAGTCCTGAATTTTCAAGCTTCAGGGTGACGGCCGTCACACTCTATGACGGGTTGACCGTCACCCTTCAACACAGACCAGACCGTCACCAGCATGCAGGCCGTCATCACCCGTGACGTGCAACCCGTCACACCCTGTGACGCCCGTCACGGGTTCGGGAGAATCAGTCTCCTCCACGTTCAGCAGCAGTT
>Ga0315913_1004407_pt1 | contig 17035 bp, 9 predicted proteins | sample MpolsnodulesMG_FD_207736 | JGI IMG/M metagenome (GOLD analysis project Ga0315913, IMG submission 207736) | Medicago polymorpha root nodule microbial communities from Los Angeles, California, United States - small nodules | ecosystem: Host-associated > Plants > Roots > Nodule | place: USA... | reverse complement strand
AATAAATATGAGGAACGATAAGTAAATAATTTACTTCCTTTTGTGTGGATTTTAAAAAAAAAATGTTCATAAAATTTAATATAGGTTGATTTTGGATCACCTGAAAATCCTTCATTTGTTTCTTTTCATATAGTTCCCAAGGTCCAAGCAAAACGAAGGATTGACCTTCTTTTCCCATTCTCACTGATCCGTTTACCTAGATCTGATAATTAATATGTAGAGAAAGCCCTATGTTGAATCAGATTAATATTCTACTATTATGCTGTTTGTATTGGAATTTTGCACAAATAAGAATAACTAATCTTGTACATTGGTATGATCTATCTATAACATGTAGAAAAGCCATAGACATACACCAAATCAAATTAATATTCAGTTATACTGTTTGTATTGGTTTTTACATGAATCTCACTATAAATAAATATTTAAAAGCCATGTCACCGCCTTTTGGCGTCCAGACCATGCTTATGGGGACACATACATCCAAGTTCCCTTTTTCAAACTCCTTATAATCTTTTCTACATGTTAGTTTCCCTAAAGTTATGATTGTCTTGTGCACTCTTATTGTTGAGTTATCTCTAATTAACATTCCATTTTATTGTTCATTTGGGAATGAAACAATCCTAAAGATGGGTCTATGAAGGAGTAATAGATGATCCTTATGGTGAATTTTTCATTGCAGAAGACAAATCTCTTCAAAAGGTAGATCAAAATATTCAATCACTTATTACAGCCCAAAATTAATATCAAAACTTGTTTTTTCATATGACCTCAGTTTCATATTCTCTATAGGAGAGTCTCACTAAAGATTATGATGCTAAGTACTGGAGACAACGTTATAGCCTCAAAGATGGAATTCCAAGCTTCCTTGCGAATTCTGCGGGAACAATTTTGACCACAGGAAAATATCTAAATGTCCTGAGAGAATGTGGACACAATGTTCAGGTGCTGATACTGTTGTGTTTGTATGTAGAATAAATTTATCTTCTCCTTAGCCATTCAAGTTGGAGTGTGCTTGTGAAATATTTACTGTTCACTAAATGCAGTTACTTTTTATTCTAGGTGCCTCCATCAGATAATTGGAAACTAATGAGCTTTGGCTCAAATCATCATTATCTTGAATGTATCAAGGCTGCTTATAACTTTGCAAGTGGTGAACTCGTGAATCTCATTAAGGAAAAGGTGATTTTGAATATGTTTAGGCTTTTTAAGTTCTCAGCTTACAGTTTAATGCTTCTGCAATATTTATTATTGTTTAAAATCCAAGTTCTGATCGTGAATTGTGTTTGTATGTGTAGTATGATCTAACAGGAAAATTGCGTTCTATAAAACACTACCTTCTTCTTGATCAGGTATGATCATGTTCATCTTACATTGTTCAATTCGGAGACAATAACTACCAATACTAGAAAAGCTAAAAATGGATAAAGGATCGAAATTTAAGGTTGTGTTTGTTTTGTGTGTTTTCCTTAATTTTCAATTTTCAGTTAATATGTTTTGTCTAATAATCACAAAGATGCTAACCTGTTTCGCTTTGTTTCCTGTTTGCATCAATTTGCAAAGAAAATGGTATAAACAAATAGGAAAGGTGGGAATATGTTGGTATTTTTGCAATTATTGATGAGTACAAAAACAAATGAAATGCACACCATACGTAACCTAAGTATTCCTTTACTTCTACCTTCCCTGTAACGACTTTAGAGATATTAGGTGATATCTTACTGTTTGTAATCTGAAGGCATATGATGGTTTTGAATGAAGCAATAATAAACACAGTTCTAAATGCCCATGGAATATTTTTATCACTTCAGAAACACTTTTTCTTGATTGATATTTTTTATATATGTTCATGATTATACAGGGGGATTTCTTAGTACATTTCATGGATATTGCTCGAGATGAGCTGGCCAAAAAACCTGATGAAGTCTCTGTTGAGAAGCTGCAGGTATAGTTATGGGATATTATTCACTTTGGTATACATTTATTTCTCCTAGTAAATTTCAATCGCCATCTGCCTATTTTAATTTTGAATGGGTGATGGAATCTAATTTTCCTTTATCTCTTGTTTGCTTTGGCTGGCCTCCTGTATGACTCAGTCTCTTCTAGACCTTGCTTTGCGTACAACTGCAGCTGCTGTTGATCCGTATCATGAAGGCTTAACCTGTATTGTGGCAAGTAACTAATTTATCTTGTACGGAATTTTGGAGCTGTAAAATTCCGTATTCACACATGATGCGAACTTTACACTTTCAGGAAAGGTCATCCTTGCTTAAAAGGTTGGGTACATTTAATGTTACTGAAGTTAGCAAGAGAGATGTAATTAATAATGATATTCTGGAAGAGCCTGTTAGCATCACCGGCCTTGAAACATTTTCACTAAGTTATAAGGTATTTTTTTTCTCTACAAGTTTCTGAGAAAGTCTGCCTTTTGTTCGTTGCATCATTCATATGGTTGTTTTTGGTTCTCTTTTCAGGCGCACTGGCCATTGTCTATAGTACTATCACGCAAAGCCCTTACAAAGTACCAGTTAATTTTTCGATTTCTTTTCCACTGCAAACATGTTGACCGTCAGCTATGTGGAGCATGGCAAACACATCAAGTATGGCTACAAATGCCTTTAATTCATATTGTCTTTTGTTTAATGTTTATTTCGTTTAACCTTCATCTTTGGTCCCATATTGTAGGGAGTTCGTGCTCTCAATACACGTGGAACTGCTATCTCCCGATCATCTCTTCTGTGCCGAAGTATGCTTAAATTTGTCAATAGCCTTTTGCACTATCTAACATTTGAGGCAGGTTTTTCTTTTCTTTGACATGCATATCGTCTGTTTGCTTCATCAAAACTAGATAAAATACGTTTTCAAATCTTATTTTTATGACCAATTTGTATTGCAAAAAGATAATTGTAGTCAAGGCTTTCAAAGACTATTGGATCGGATATGGGTTTCTTATTTCTTTCATTTTCTCAAATTTGGTTTTTTAACTGAGCAGTTATGTGTATCCTTTTTTGACTCTTGTTTATTTTATAGGTTATTGAACCCAATTGGCATATGATGTATACCAGACTTCAGTCAGCAAATAGCATAGATGAGGTAAGTTATTATTGTATTTGTCGTCATAGATTGCAAAACTGATGTATAAGTCATGTTACATACATAATAATACTCGAGTATTTTCTCTGTTTTATCAGAGGGATGGGGTTGGGGGGCTCTGTTGTTGAAAGTCTGACGTTTTCTGTTTGTAACAGGTTATACAACATCATGATTTTTTCCTTGATAAATGTTTGAGAGAGTGTTTACTGCTTTTACCTGAGTTGCTGAAGGTTAGTTTATTTATTTATTTTTTAATATTATATATATCTTCCCGTAATTTAAACTTTTTATCAATTAAAACTATTTTCTGCCTCACTTTATTGTCAACCTTTTTTTACTTCTGACAATTTGACATCCTGATTGCACAATTAGAAAATCAAATATTACTTTAAAACATCTATGTGATCACAGGATGTAATCTTAAGGAAATTAAAATGGGTAATGCCACGACTAACAATACTCTTCTGAAATCTCCTAATGAGGGACCAAATTGAAAGTTTATTTATAAATTCACTTTTCTTTATGTGACTAGACTTGTCTTTGATCAATTAATTCAGAAATATTTTCTTGATCATTGTTTTAAATGATGGGGACTCTGCTTTTTATGGTCAGAGATAGTAGACCATTCGATATTTGTCATCATCAGCTAATTGTCAAAGGTTTGAGACTTCTCATGATTGGTTTTTATTGACTTAATTGCAGAAGGTGGAGAGGCTTAAATCCATGTGCCTACAATATGCAGCCGCAACACAGTGGCTTATATCATCTTCTATCGTATTACATAGTGCAGATGAACCTAAAGTTGATTCAACTGTAGCTAAACAATCTAAATCAGGTCAGGTCCTGAAGTCAACCACCAGAAATGCGGCAGTCACTGAATCTATTCTGTAAGTCCCAAAACAAAACATTTGTTGTATTATTTGTTTATACTATTGAATTCGTGTCATGCGAGCATTCTGACCTAAATAAATAATTGCAGCAAATTTGAGAAGGAATTTGATGCCGAGCTTCAGAGTCTTGGATCAATCTTGAGTAGTAGCTCGCAGGCAGAGCCATATTTGGCCCATCTTGCGAAATGGGTTCTTGGTGTTAAACACGAACAGAATGGTTTGTGATAGGTTTTCAGTGTCGATTATCAGTAAGTTGCTTGAGCAATTGTTGTGCATAGGTTAATGTATTTTCCTGAGTGTGGGTATTTACATTCTTGTGAAGTTGTGGTTGTTTCTTTGTAACTATTGAGAACATTTTTCTTGTGTTTTCTACTAGACTGAACACTTACCTATTGCAATTTACAAGCAATGTACCAGTAATGGTAACATCCAAATGATATACCATCTATTTTTTATTTATTTTTAAATATGTGAAATTATAGAAACATGTTTATAACAAGGGTCCCGCTAACCGGCGCCCCCGGGGCACTGGTTAAGCATACCATAAAAGGGAATTATTACCATAAAAGGAAACTGTTTTTGACTTTATTATAAATTAATTACACAATTTCAATGCATTAACTACTATATAACTTCCTTTTTCATATCCTTAACCAATGCCCCGGAAGCACCGGTTAGCATTTCCCTTATAACAAGGGACATAAGTAGTGTGTGGATTTAATTCATATACAATGTCATATTAATGATTTTTTGCGCTAACAATTAATCATAATCATTAGATCATTAAAAATGTTTGACTTTTATCGTAACTACTAAAATTGACACGTGACCAATGGTAGTTTGTTGATAATGTATTTTTTCGTTGGTGTATCAAAATTAATTGTAATTTGTTGATCAAGTTTAACTTTTTACATTGTTGTATCAAAATCCTACTCTATATCTTACTCCTAGAAACTACCTAGAACTTATTTTGTAGTAATACATACAAATCTCAATACAACTACCTAGAACTTATTTTGTAGTAATACATACAAATCTCAATACAACTTGGGAAGGTACTACTCCGGATTCAATTGCAAGTGAGAGTTAAATATTCTATGCAGATTAAATGTTTGTATTCCAAAAACACTCTTACATTAATTATTAATGCTGTGAGATGATCATATTATAATTAGGGGTAGGATAGTAAATGTGTTTTCATTTTTTACGAAAACAAGAAAATTAAACCCATGTATATACCACCTTACAAGTGTGAAAGTAGGTATTTTTACGTATAATTAAAAATGCTTATAATTAAGGCCAAAGAGAATATTCTAGTAGAGGATTTCTGAATCATTGCGTGAATTTTAAATGATTCTAATTTTGGAGGCCAACTGCATTCAATCATGATTTTAGTATGATTAGTCTTTGAAAGGGTGCTCGATTAGCCTGAAATGACTGCTTTTACACCAGTTAATGCATCAATCATGCATCTAACTTGCATGTGTAAATGATTTTGCATCTTTTTTTTTTGAGGGAAAATGATTTTGCATCTGTTTACAGTTGTTTTGCAATTTCATGCATATACCAGTACAAATAATTTTCATAGGATTTGACTCAGTGTGCCATACTTTCACTATCACTTACTATAAATAAACTCAAGTGACTAAGAGTTAAATATCTCAAAATTTAATACCAAATCTACTATCCTATTGTGGTCATTTAAGTCCCTTTCCATTCAAATTTTCATCTTTGAAGTTTTTCCTTCAAAATATACATTTTTTTTTATATTTTATATAATTTGGCCAAGTTGTTTGACCAAAATGTTTTATTATTAATACTTTTAAAACCAATATGGTATAATTTGGACCAAAATCTATTATTTTAATGTATTCAAAATTATTTTAATGTACTTGTATCCGATATGGTGCACACCCACACATACATAGTTAAATCCCCTAACAAAAACATGTTGAAACTGATTATTATAGGAGGAAATCCAAGGCACATTACAAAACTTAGGTTCCAAACTTAGGATAATAAACAATATTTACATAGCAGTTGCTTGAACAAAATTTTCTTTGAAACAAATAAATTACCTAGTATCATACATTGACCTTTTGATCAACTATAATGAGGGGTTCAAATATAGATAGTATTAATAAAAAAATGGTTCACTTGTGGCATATTTACATGTTTCCATTTTCATCAACAGATGAATCAGAAGCAGAATCATCAAGTGTTGAATTTGATGTAGTCTCCAATTGACTCCCACTCTCACTATCTGAAGTTCCTCCCACTGACCTTTCTTCATGAGGGTGTTTTAGGAACCAAGACATGATGCTAGCTGTTAGAGTAAGGATCATCTTTTGATTCACCTGAAATTGTATAACAGGCATTGTCGCAAAGCAAAACGCATAAATGATTAGTCATTGCTAAACAACAGTGGATACGTCATACCTATAATATGATTTTCAGAAGAAAAAAACGCAAGAAACATATAAAAAAAGTTGATTCTTGTTGAGCACGGCTCATATTCACCGATAAGTAGACGGTTGATTCAAGGATAATCTTGGAAATTGAACCGTAGGAATTAAACTAAGACCTAAACTTTGTATCCCTAATAATCCATTGCCTAATAGAAAACTACAGTAGTCACTCTACTGTCAAAGACCTAAACACAGTCGACCAAACTCTTTGAACATTCATCGTGTTCTTGCGTGTTTATCTTCTTAGATTAAAACCGAATTTGCTATGCTAGCTAATACTAATAGATTATTTTTAAAGAAGAAATCTCCTAAAAGTTTAATTTTACGTAAAAGAAGTTGGTCAATACCGAAGAAATAAACAACATTGAATGATAAAAGAGAGAGTGGGAGCAATGAAACAATATTGATTCTTCCAAATTACCTCAGTGATGTCTTCAGGAAGCAGGAATATAGAACACCCTAGCTTTCTTGCAATACTGATGATGTAGCTGGCATTCATCTTTTTCTCTTCATCTGCATGGAACAAGAGTGTCAGTACAAATGTTATAGGAGTGTAAAGCAAGGTCAAGAGAATAATACATTTTTTCAAAATTTTATATGTATGAACATGAATGTTATAATACTTGATTACTTGTGCAATACATTTAGTTTTATAAATAAACTTTGCATTTAAAACTTCCAATAAACATGCAATAATTAAATAAGTGCAATATTCAAATTATTGTAACAAGAAAACGTACCAGTTACTCCTTTTGTTACAAGACCCCAATTTACAGTCCTAGGCTGCACAGAACTAAGAAGCTCAAGGAAAAATATTCCATCAGATAAACTTTTGTCCTGAAAGTTGAGATTATAACAATTAATAGACTTTACATGTAACCATTTAATCCCTGAGAATAGGAAGAAAATGAAAAAAGTAACAACGATACATAGAAGAAAACACAATAGTAGTTAAATAAACCGGTCCAAACACATTGCAAGGTTATCATCTGATTTCAATAATAATAAGTGAGAAAAGATATCTAAGAGATTGAATATGTTTAGTATTATTGTATCTCAAGGCAGTATTTCTATGTTTATTAGATAATCACAGATAATGTCACATGCTTAAGCTATTTATTTCCTTTGTGTCAGTTTTGGTGCAGAACCACATAAATTTTTGTGTTCTCTTATCACTTTCTTTGTGGTGTGCTTGTTTTCATCGAAGATCCTTAGACATGTGCATTAATTCGTCAGTGTGTGTGGTTTTCCCTAACATATACCATTCTTAAGGCTGCTTTGAATATTGAAAGGATTTACCTTAAAACTGTTCATGCTGCTTTGACTTCCTGTGCTGCTAACTTTGCTATTAGCCCATTCCAAAATATCAGCATCAGTTATTTCCTTCCCGCGAGCGTGAAATCGCAAGTTCTTTAGAAGTTGTAGGATGTTGTATCGCATCAATTGCCACAGATAAGCTAAAGTTTGATATATGTGACCGGTGATTTAGTTAGATTATGCTAAGCAGATTAATTAGTGCAGAGTAATTTGGATAATGATTTGAAGGTCAAGAACCTACCTAGTATTAACTTTTTATTTCCCTGCACAATGTCATTTCCAGCAACATTTACCAATGAGAATTTAAGCTGTTTCCCTATTTTAACAACTTGGTTGCAATTCTCAACTTTTTTAAATGGCATCTTAATTGGAGGCTTGTTAGCAATCTTCCAGTTTACAATCCCTGCTGACACTTTCTCAAGAGTCTCCAAAAGAATCCATCTGCAAAGAATCAACACCGTACCAACTCAACGGATGCAAACTATCTTGAAAACAAGTGTGTCACTATCTAGGCTTATAGAATAAGCGTTTATCATATGAGTGCTTATCAATAATTCTATAACGAAAGATAAAATATTATTGAATTTTTTTATATAATTTATAAGCTGTTTTACTAGGCTATCATGGAGAGCTTATGAAAACAAGCTGAAAACAACTTACGGACATGTCATAAGTTGTTTTCATAAGCTCTCTAAATAGTCTCATAAGTGCTTATACTGGTAGTAAATAAATACAAATAAGTCAATCCAAACAGACCCTACTGTAAATGCCAAAATAATTTCAACAAAGCAAATGCAACTAAAAGAAATTACATTATTTAGTTGAAATATGAACTATTATGTTAATGAAATGAAGATATTTAAGAAGTTCAACTAATTGCAATTTGCAGGTAGTTTCAATTCCATACAAGATCTTTTAACAAAAGCAGTCGAAGAATAAGGTGTGCAAGCAAAATAGCAAAAGTGAGAGAGATGTTTGACCCGTCTCTAAGATCCTCAAAGACATTGTTGATATATGTTGAATTTCCGAGGCTATTAATCCAAAGGCGAAATGCTCTTTCTTCTCTAGAGTCTTCATTGTCATCAGGAATTGCTTGAAGGAGAGAAATCTGTTTTGTCTGGTCTGTTAGTCCATTCCTACAAGCGAAAAATGGATATATTTATAGCTAGAAGCATACAATTCTCAGAAACCAAAAAGAAAATTTGGATCTATTTCAAATTCTTTTGACAATATATAAGATGAGGAAAGGTAAGTAATGTTAATCAAATTCAAAAGCATGATAAAATTGACCACATGAATCAGGGTTGTGAACTTGTGACAATGTTCTTAAACATCTAACCTACATAGGATAATTTAACGGATACCGTTAATTTTTGTAACAGAATCTGCTAAAAAGGGTAATGCTGTGTACATTTAAGACTTAAGGGACTAACCTTTTACCAAAAAACTTAAAGACTAATTTCATACAATTCCAGTAACTTAAACGACCGCATAATGTATTTTTCCTTGAATTAAATATAGAATACTATAATTTTTCTCAAGGGGAAGATTATTCTGACCTGTGCTGGAAAATATGTGCGACAAAAGCAAGATTAAGATTTGGAGATCCTTCCACTATGTCTCTTGCAGTTAGGTACCGCTTGCAGCCCATCTTGTCAGAATGTTCAAGAACTAATTTTGCTCTTTCAAAGGGATTTTTGATGGCCAGTGTGGAAGGATTAGTGTATTCTGGTGCAAGAACATTTAGAAGGTGTGCATAGGCCTCAGCATCCTGTAGTGTCAGAATCATACGAAATTAAATCAGCGATTATTTACAAGAAATGCATTGTGAAGAATTAATCGAAAACCAAAATTAGTTACCTTGACATCAGAGGAGAAGTTAGTGACAATCTTCTTGTACTCCGATTTCTTCAAATGGAAATTCATCCACCTTAACAAGATCTTCTCTGGTGCTAGATTCATCAACTCTTCCATATCCTGTTAGTTCAAAATAAATGAAGGCACATACACAAATGAAGAAAATAAGAAAAGATAATAATGATAGAAAGTATTTACCTTACTATCATCAAGCAACTCAAGAAGCTGAGGAGTTTTCTTTAGATTGAGGTCTGCCAGTAGTTGTATCTATTCAAAACCATCAGTAACTAGATTTTTTCAGTATGAAAATACAAAACTCAAGATTTATTTGTAGGATTTCACAAAGTTCTTAAAAATTTAAACAAAAAGATTATATAAGCTTCCGTTTAATCAATGGCTGTTTACCTTAATAATTTGTGATATCACCCCAAGCACCAGATGACGCTGAGACGAGAATAAAACAAACTAGTTTACTAATGCATAGAAATGAAATACCGAAATAAATAAATAAATAAAATTATAACATACCCTTCCTTCAATCAAGTCTTGTGTGCCAATGTTGACTACTGTACATCCAATAGCTTTAGCAGAGTTAAGACAAAGTGTATGATTTTCATTCCTTTCCCATGGATTGAGTAATCTTTTCGTATTGATTGCACGCTCGTCAATAGTCCCCGGAACTGCCACATTGATAAGCTTGCTGCAACATGTAATAATTTTATTTTCAATAATATTTCCATGAACAATGGAAATAGTAGTAAGCTAGATGGATGAAAATCTATAGTACCAAAGAAGAACGCCATCTTTTGCAATTTCGAAGAGCTCATTGGTTGAAGGATCGATGGGAAGATACTTCTTGAGGAACTGATCTTGTGAAAGATAGTGATTTATATGTGTAACATATGATGATTTCTCAGATTCACTTATTGTGTGAAGCAATGTGGTAGTAGCTGCCTTTAAGAATGCTGAGGAATTCTTTGGACTACTTCCTGCTCTAGAATTTGCAAATGTTTGTAGTTTCAAGTATACCTGTAAACATTACAGCACTAGTGCATCAAAACTTGACATGTACACTAATTCCTCTCTTTATAATGTTCATTTTCTCTTGTATTTCATCAAAATAAGGAAAACTCTGTATGGATTGACTTATTTGAGTTTATCTAATGGCATAAACACTCGTGAGATTGTTTGGCGGGAGAGCTAATGGAAACAACTTATGACATGTCCATAAGCTCTTCAGGATAGCTTATGAACATAACTTTAGCTTATATGAACATAATTTGATTTGATCTTATATTTTGTTATAGAAATAGCTTATACATAGGCACTTCCATGACAAGAGCTTATGCTATAAACACTTAATTAATCTGTCAATCAAAACAATGCCTAATCAAATAGTTGCTACTTGAGTGCCTTCTGGACTCTAAAACAATCAAACACCACTTTCAAAAGAGATTAAATAGATTTAAGAGTGATATAAAAAATAAAACAGTAAGAGGATCAGTAAAAAGAAAGAAAAAAGTGATCCTAATTCCTAAGTGGATTTAGAATTAACAAAAAGCTAAAAAGATCTACTACACAAAAAAGTTGATAATTGAACAGATGATGGAAAATCAAATCTAGATGAAAAACTCACCTTAAGAAACAATTCAAAATCAACTTCCTCATCAGTGTTCTGATACAAATCCTGAACATAAGAAGCTCTCTCCTTCTCACTCAGATTTTCTCCAACAACCTTCAATCTAGACATCTTAGAAGCTAAATCTGCAATCACAAGCTTCCCACTTTCCCTCCTCATGCTCATAAACTACACAAACAATGATCATCATGACCCAGATTCCAAATTTCAATAACAACATCAAAAATCAAATCTTTTCTTAGAAAAAACAACATGGGATTCATTAAAATTGAACAATTGAATTGTAACAAAGAATTCACTTACATGTGTTTTTAAGCTTCTAAGTTCAACTTGTGTGAACTGATTCTGAAGACATGGATCTGAAACAAGAATTCCCCAGTGACCAGACATAATGTCTTATGTTTATGTTTCAGTTTCAAAGTTTATGTAACAATTTAATGTATCTAAAGAGTTTCTTTATTTAGTTTCTATAAATTTCAATATTAATAATCACTTTTGATGAAGTTTTGAAAAAGCTATTAAGTGTGGTGGGAAGGGAAGTGAAGGAGAGAGAAGTTGGCAACATTATGGGACAATTTAGAGCTGTCAGAGTTCAAAAGTTTGTTCTATGAGAGTGAGAGAAATTCAAATTATTAGTATTATAATAATGTCCTAAGTTTGAACTTCCTAGTGATACTATACGACATGGGACCCATTTTTTTTCCCGTTAAAGGCGTTTTCAAATTTTTACTCTCAAGTTTATATGCATGATTTTGATCTTGCCAATTGCCATCATCTTGTTGAGTCAAAGAGTTATTTTTAAGTGAAAGTTACCAAACCTTGGAAGTATTGTTTACTTTGGACTTATTGTGCACTTCCTAAGCTAAAACAATTCTTATGGTGCGTTTCATTTGTTAAAAAATGAAGGACATGACAGAACAACACTAGTTGTCCAGTGTTTGATTTGTAAAACTGTTTCAGGTACAGGACAAACTGGAGGCAAGGGACATGACAAAAACTGATATTTTTGTCTCTCACCAAACCACAACACAACTTTTTGTCCCACGTACATGTTGTTTAAAATATCAAAATAACATTTCGTCTCCCAAAAATCGTATAAAACAAAAAATTATTCAATGCCATAAAAATTTGTCATGTGTTGTTCTCCCTTGTATTGTGCTGTTCTTTCTTGTACTATTATGTACAGTTCTTGTCGTTTTGCAAACCAAACGCATCCTTAACATTAAAATAGTTTTTTAATGATGACAGTAAATAAGTATTTATAAATATTGATATGACAATAAATAAGTATATTGAAAGATGAATATGACAGTATTAACGGAACATTTTAATGTTAAAAATTATTTTGAGTAACGTAGTATAGAATTAAAGACTACTTTAAAATTTTGATATATTGAGAGACTATTGTGGCTGCTTATTGCACATTCAATGACTAAAATGACTATTTGTCGATTCTTTTTCTTTTAAAAATATTTAATTTAGTGAAAATGATTTTGTTTACTTGTCTTGCCATTGTTTTAGATTGACTCTAAAAATATCTTTTAGTATAATTTGATTGAATTCACTTGCAAAAAAATTTTACGTCATTGAATAAAAATAAATCTCTTTAAGAATATGAACTTTTTCTTACTAAAGCTTTTCAAAATGATTTTAATCACACTTAGATTAAGCAACTGTAGATTTTATTTTTTTTGAGAGAAGCAACTGTAGATTTGTGGTGTGATAAATTAATTTTGTTAATGAATATTTTCGGTATGGAAAATGATATATGTTGTAGCAAAGAATAACTCATAAACTCATCAGGAATGTGTGTTTTCCGGCCTAAAATCATCCACAATGGTGAAGTCTTCACCATTTAAGACTCAACACTTAATAAGTACCCCTATCGTAGATTTTTTTTTGGGGGTCTTTTAAGACTCAGAGTCTCACTTAAGACCATCATTCTTAAGTAGACCCCACACCACTTTTTAATAAAATAATCATTATTGAGTTGCTTTTGTAGAAATATAAATGATAAAAAGTTATTGGTGGGACTCATTTAAACCTTTTGTTAGAGGGTCTCTATTAAAGTGATTGAGTACCTATTAGGTACTATTAGAGTATCTCCAATGGGAGGTTTTTACTTAACAAGGACCACTCCTTGTTAAGGACCCCCATTGGAGGAAGAAAAAACGAGTCCCCATTAAGAAACAGACAACTATATAAAGACCATCTCTCTCCTAAGTAACTAATGCGTCCCACGTTTAAAAGAAGTAATAAAAGTATGTACTATTTGGTCCCACTTACAAAAGAAGTAATATTTTAATAATTAATTGTTTTAAATATTATTTTATCTATTTGTTATCATTTTAAATAAAATGTAATTCATGCAAATTATTATTATTATTTTTTAACGAAAGAATGTAAAATTTGTAATGTTAATTTTTCCATTTTTAAATTATTAGTAAATATGGCAGAAATATAAGTTCATACAAATAAATAAATATTTCATAATTTAATTTTTTTTAAGGATTATAATTAAATATTATGAGGTAATTTATAATTTAATAAATAAATTATTTTTAGTTAATGATGAAAAGTTAGTGGGACCTATTTAAGTACTTTTCATTGGAATTCTTATTAGTATACTCTAATTGGAGTCATTTAGTCTATAATATGTACTTATATTAAAATATTATAAATAAGTGATGTATAACGTGGGGTTCATTTCAAGAGTCCTTATTAAGGAACTACCATTGTGGATGCTCTTATTAAACAATTATGAAAAAGTGATGTGTCCATGTAGGACCCCGTTTAAGACCTCAACATTGAGGGTCTCCATTGTGGATGCTCTAAGAGAGTTTTAATTGGCTAACCAAGTCACCCACCCACCCAAAATGTATTCCGGCCAAAGAGAGCTTTAATCGGTTAAATTGATGATTTCACGAGTCAATTGTGAGATAATTTCTCGTGATATATAACACTCCCTCTTTTGGTATTAATTCTCCATATCTATTAATTTTGCATTCTAAAATGAGAGGGGTCATCCTTAGGCATGACAATAGGGTAAGGCAAGGATGGATTTCACCCCAGTTCTCTAATTTAATATACTTATCCGTTAACATGTTCGATTTTCGACAATAATGAGAAATTGAACCTCATATCCGATGGGTTTCGGTATCCCCGTCCCGTCCCCATCATCACAATCAAATCTTTTTTTTTTAATAAAAAAAGAAATTTTACCAACCCCAAACGCACCCCGAACCTTGAATTTTCCCTGTATCCATAACCCAAACATGAACCTACTACAAGAAATTAATTTCCACCATTTTTATTTTAATCTAATTCATTTAGGGTAGGAAAACACTCAATACCATGTGTATTTGTCAATTGCAAATCAGGGAAATGGTGATAGTAATTAACAGTTCTAAAATATCTCAAAAGTATGGATGACATTTAGAGGTTTGCATGTTGCATATTCTACATTCGAAACGGATTTGGGAACAGTTTCGGGGTGGGTACCTATATCCCCACTACCCACCCTATACCAGTATTTTGAAATCAGAAAAAAAAAAAAAAAAAAAAAACTTAAACACACACATAAACCTAGTCAAAACGGAAATACCCGTCAAATCGATATGGGTTCAGGAGGACACCCGGAGATACAGGTTTTGTTGGCATGACTGGTCATCGTAAAATGATGTTTGGTTGAAGCTTAGTATATAAGTTAGACTATTCAGTGGTATTAGTTCAATAATAAAAACTTAGATACTTGTGACCATTTGGATTTGAATGAAGTCAATTGATTACTTGAGTGTGATCAAGCTTAGATACTTTCAACCGTGATCTCAATTGAATTGTATTACTCACTTGAATTCAGCCACTTAATTAATTTTATTAAATGAATAAAATTAACTTTTAGAAAAATAAAATTTTGTAGTTGAAAGATTATACATGTTTGCTATGCAGGATTTTGATCTTCCTACCATCTTGATGAGTTAAAGAGTTGTTTTCAAGCAAAGTATCCAAATCTTGGAAGTATTGTTTCTCTTTTAAAAATATTTAATTAGTGAAAATGATTTGGGTAGCTTATGTCTGAAAATGAACCACCTTAATATCGCTTTAAACTTTCATATGTGATGGCTTAATCAACTTTTGTGTCTGGGAAGTTTTGTAATGAGATGTGTCTTTTGACTTTTTTGGTTTATCATTACCCTTGATGTAACCGATTTGTTCTCCCAATCTTTTTCTTGGCACTCTTTGTGCAGGAAAGTCTATGAGGATCAGTTATATAATTCCATTTTAAATTCTTCAATTTTTTTCTTCTCAAAAGAATGCTAACTTTAGATTCTTAAGAGAGGGGTAGCCCTAAATTGATGTTTGGTTACAAAAGGTAAGTATAATTTTTTTTTTGTGGTGTTCGGATTTCGAACCACGGACCTTATATTATGCATTATTTTTACAAATTGAGCTAAGTTTATGGGACGACTAAATATTATCTATTTTAATGATAAACCAAAATTGAGATACTCCCAACCCATTTTAATTGAAACTCATTAAGTACTTGAGAATGATCCAACTTAGATACTCCTAACCAATTCGACCTTAAATTCATTAACCACTGTCCACTTATACTTTTTTTTGAAGGAACTGTTCACTTATACTTAACCACTTAATTAATTTTATTTATCAATTAAATTAAAAATTAAATTATATAAAAAGACTATACAAATTCATATTTTTTTTTGTACGATAGCAAATACAACAAACAAAAAAAGAGAGGCCAATTGCACCCTTGGGACAGAACAGAAGTCCTCAAGACATCATTAGTAAGGATGACAATTGCTGTTCAAAAAAAAAGTAAGGATGACAATCAAATCATCTCGAGGGTGTCCCAGATCCTCAGTTTGACGTTATTGTTGGCACCCAATTTCGTAAGAAACTCAGCATTAACGTACCCTACCCTAAGTGAATTATGCAACTTTTTTTTTGAAGAGGCATGAATTATGCAACTTAACCTCCCAAGCTCAAAAGATCACAGATTTTGAAAATAATTGTTGCATAGAAATGATACTTATTGCTGGGTTGAGTTTGAGTAACATGCAAGATGAGGGCATGCAATGCTCTTAGAAATTCTTAAGCCATAATAAATACTAAATAGCCATGAATACACAACTAATGTTACACATTCTGAGCAGAATTTCCCATACAACGTGCTATCAACATTGAGAACAAAACAATCTTCTCTCAATGGACGCCAAGCAGTACATTTAGTAGGAATTTGAGAGATAGCATGAGCAGGAAAACAAATAGATAACAAAGATCTTTCAAGTCTTTTAGCTTCGACCACTGCTTGGAACAAATGAATAGATTCATTGCGAAAACCTGCAAGGAACGGATTGTCAACCAACTGAGTTAAGTTTAAACCAACTCTCCAAATTCACAGAGCTGAAAATACTAATATCCATCACCCATGAAACCCAAAGATCTCCAAAAACTCTTGGCAGTATTGCAATCATGAATACAGTGGAAATATAATTAGTACTAGTAGGTATTGTATTAGAAATATTTTGTATAAACATCATGTAGAGATATTTGTTTGTCAAAAAAATATATATTTTTGAACTTTTATTTGATTTTAGTTTTAATATTTTGTTTCATTTTTAGAATTGATATATAATTCATTATTAAAACCATTCTAATAAATATTAAGTTAATTAATCAAAAATCTAATATAAATTTGAAATAAAAAATTATCTTCCGTTTTTAATAGCAAATTGAATATATATATA
>Ga0315913_1004406_pt1 | contig 17035 bp, 6 predicted proteins | sample MpolsnodulesMG_FD_207736 | JGI IMG/M metagenome (GOLD analysis project Ga0315913, IMG submission 207736) | Medicago polymorpha root nodule microbial communities from Los Angeles, California, United States - small nodules | ecosystem: Host-associated > Plants > Roots > Nodule | place: USA... | reverse complement strand
TTGCCTATAAATGACCTGCAATAGGTCCGACTGTTGTCTGAATCCTGCCATGATGGTAGCTTTATAGCACCAGAGGTTGATCAGCACAACTTATGTGCAATTACTGAATGTTTCATCTTTGCCAAACAGTTTGATTTTGATCATAGGACAATGTGTTCATAGTATACAGAATACTGAGCTTGCGAAATTTAACTCACTTATCTCTCTTTAAAGATGTTCTTTTTCTTTAATAACTTTTTCTAGGCATTGACACGGATCTTGAAGATTGGTAAATTCTAAAAACTTTGTTAGGATTTTGTTTGGTGTTTGAGTAAAGCTGGAAGAAGACTTGTGGGGTGTTACTGGGTCATTTTCAAACACCTATCCATGCGGTTCATGAATTTTTGTCATTTCATAAAGCTTGAAGAAGACTTGGCATTAAGATTTTCCACTTGCTCAATAGATTTTGTTTTCGAGAAGTTAGAGTTATTTTTGTTTTGGAAAACTGATTTTTCTTCCATAATGTGAAACTAATATTTTGAAATCTTTAATATTATCTTAAGAAGAAATATTAGTTAATGGGGCACCTCAGAATATTAGGATCAACACGAAAGCTCTATTATGAATGGGAGAACCCGTATGTGGGTAGATGGAAATCTTAGAGGGGGTTTAAACATGCTGATCACTTCAGAGGCTTGTTGGATTCGATGGAGCATTGTCATGTCACCTGGAGGCCGTACGAGCACCGACGAGACGTGACGCCTTTTCAGGACGTGTGCTGGAACTCCGGATGGATCTTGGCTGAGAAACAAAAGATGGTGCGTCACTTGCCCAAGCGGGTTGTGAGGCAGTACAAATATGTTCAGAAAGTTTCCCGGCCTCCTACTACGATTATGCCTCTTGCCCCAGCAAATGTGGTTGTTGCCTTCTTGGAGTTTGCTCTGCATGTCGCTCCCCAGCAGCAGAGGGGTCACCAGGTCCCTGACGACGAGCCTTGGAAGCATTCAGGTAGGTACATTACGTGGTTCTACCATGTATCCCAATCTCTTATCGTCAACCCTGCTCCAGAGCCTGACATTATCATCCCGAGACCCGTCTACCAGGATATTCTTGTTGACCTGGATTGGGCTAGACATCCTCCTGATCCATTGCAGGTCATTACCAGCATGCGAGACAGAGTGGAGTATGCGATGCAGATTCCAGAGGTGCTTTCAAATCCACTATTCTTCGGCATTTTGGAGGGCCTCCGTACTGATTATAGCGTGTTTGACCATCTGCAAGTTCCATAGAGGAGGTCTAGGAGTCATAGTCCACATGAGCAACAGTAGTGTCTTATTTTATGACTTGTTTTTATGATTTTTTGGATATTTGTAGTATTTTCTTGACATTTTGGTTGTACTATATTTACATTTGCGCGGTTGCGCTTATTTATGACATTTACGTTATTTTTCGTTAATATTGCGTATCTAAATTATGAATGAATGAATGGATGTGTTCTAAATTATGAGTTTTGGTTGAATGAATAAATGGTTGTTTCTATGTATGAACGAATGCAGGAACAAAGCTAAACAGGGAACAAGGCATGCTACTGTCTGTTCGGGTGCTCACAGAACCAGCGTGAGTTAACTTACGCTAGTGTTAACACTAGCGTGACTTAAGTCACGTGGCGGTTTGTACTAGCGTAACTTAAGCCACGTAAGGGTAAAAAGGAAATTTCACTTGGGAATGAGCAAAAGCGTTTGGGTAAAGAGCAAAACTCTTGTGTATTAGGTCATTATGGGCTTGGACAGTTGGGCTTCAGTTACTGGTGTTTCATTTTTACTTTACCGTTGGAATAAATAGAATTTTTTTGAAGGAGGAACAAATAGAAAATTAAAAGCTAGAAAACTTATTAATTTTTTAAGGAAACGTTTTGTCATTATGCATTTTTTTTGAAGGGCGTTATGCCACTACATTTTTTTTTATTTTGAGAGGTAGTGTAGCCTTTCCCTTCTAAATTTATCGAATAATTCAAGATTTTTTTTTCAACTATAACTACTCTCTCCTTTCTACAATGCTATTCTACTAAAAAAATTGTCTCATTTTAAAATTTATTTCACAATATCACTAAAACATTTTTATTATTTTTTAATTATACTAGTTATTATTTATTATTTTATCTTTCTTCAATTTCTTTAATTTATTTTTCTCATATCCTTAATGTTATTTCATAGGGTAAACTATAACTAATTAAAGATATAAAAAATGGTCTTTTTTCAAAATATAATATTTCATGGGGTAAAAAATGACAACATATAAATTTAGTAGTCTAAATAAGTGGTAAAATAAGAAGAAAAATGACTACATTGATATATATATAAAACATAATTTAATATTATAATAATTATTAATTACGGTATAAAAATCTGCACCCCTGATTCAAGGTCCTGGATTCGCCACTAGTTACGATGTAGAATAAAATTTGGTCATGTCTATGGAATTTTTTTTCCCGTATTAGGTCTATGTGGGCCCATCCTCTTTGATGCTGAAGCTGATGGTTGCTCCATGTTGTTAAGACTTCCACCCAACCGTAAGCGCATACAACAAATGTAGTCGTGGCCTAGATAATTGACAACTATATCCTTCATTCGACTGAAGAAAATTCTATTGGCCTTAAATTCAACTGCTTGCTTATTTTCTACTAGCAACATAATTTTTTTTGGGTCCAAACAGTTATATAATTACATGTTAATTAATGGAAACATGTAAAACATTACCTTGTATAATCCTATTAGATTGACCTCGCATAACCTCCGATGAAGGGTCCCCACCCTATAAAAGTAGACGTTAGGGGTAATTAAGAGGAGGATCGGGGGTTGCATGTTTATTTACGATGACATAAAGCAAATTGTACCATAAAGTTGGCCCAAGTTCTTCACTCATGCCGACCGACCTTCCATTAATTAGTTAATCAATTGAAAAATGTATCATTGATCGAATGCGGTGTCTATCAGTGATCAATCCAAATCATCATATAATTTTGTTCTAACCACATCCCACTACTTCATCCATAGCCCTTTATTTGGTTTTTTCTTTTTCATACCGTAACGATGCTGGAATATTGTCGATTATTAGATGAAAAGAATCGAACGAGAAAGTACAGGTAGCGTTGGATGACATATATTATTATGATCTGCAAAGAATGTTGAAATTTTATTTAATAATTTATTTCAAAGTAAATTATTATTTTAATAATAATTATATCAAATAATTCTCTCTTGACTAAGTCTTGCACGTTTTATTTGTTACTTAATTGCTTGGTCAAGCTAGCGGTTGCTGGTTTTACTTGGCAACCTAATTACTAGGAATTGCAGTTTTGTAACGTTACAAATTGATTTGCATAAATTGAGGTCTTGCGGTAGAAAATATAGTTTCACTATTTTCTTATTATTTTTCCTATACTACACCAGCAACAATGCGTATAAAAGGGTTCATAATTAACAATAACAAAAATGAAGTTCCCTTTACCATCCAATAGTTGTTCCTGTGCCCTTGCTAGTTCACAGTGTTAGTGAGAAGTGGCTGTTGAATCTTAGAGAGCACTAGCTTTGAGGCCAACTGCATCAAGTGATTGACCTGTGGTGGCGAAATGCTCTTAAGCCCCAGCACGATTGCACGCCTCAGCCAACGACTGATAAGTTCTTCCATTCTTCTTTATTTCACTGAGAAGTATATTTATAATTGCTGTTATATTTCTTAATTATTATTACTATTTATTCATTAATTCTATGTCAAGTTCTCCAACAATCTTAAGAGCATTCTCGTTGGCATAGAATTATTGATATAAAGAAATATTTAGTTTAAATTTGTTTATACTGTTCTCTCAAAAGTTTTGGATTTGTTTATAAGTTATGAATGGGAATTATTGTCCATGGCATGTTGTATTGATTTTAACCACTGGTTTATGTTAAGAGAAGCCTTTTCATTATTACTATCTAATTATGTTTTATTTGTAAAATATCAGATGATTATTAAAGCTGAAATTTTTTAATACTGCCGCATGGTTATTTTGGTGTGCATCAAGGAATTGTGAATCAGACTTTATATCGTCATGCAGCGGTCGTGAACCATTGATTTGAAGAGAATGGCGTTGTAGAAAATTAGAAAGAAACAAAGAACATCAAAACCATCAATGCATAAATTTAGCGTGGCAGCTAAATGAAAGAGAGTATGGTGTGATCGATTTTATTGTAAGTTTTAAGCTATTCTCCCCTTGAAATCATCTACAAGGGGTCAGGTACACATTTTTTTTTTAAACCTCACAAAACTTGATTTTTGTGTGTTCAAATTGTGAGAGCATGTTGAATATGTTTGCAAAAATAGTGATTCCATGATTTTTCCAAAAATTGTGCCCTTGTAGTGTTCTTTATTGAGTTCTATAATGATTAATGATTTTTTGTTGTAGTCTTTGAATGCTTTTTTAGCTTACATGCTAATTCTTGAATGCATGAAAAATGATCATGATTTTTGTTGATCTTCAATTGAATGTTACTAAATAGATAGTGTACATGATTAGAACTCAGATTTAAATATGATTGTTAAAACTAAAGGTTTTTAATAGTGGTGAATTTGGTGTAGAAGGAAATGAGAAATGATTCCCTACCAATTATATTAGATAGATGCCGTCGTGCAGGTTCTATCAATTTCATCTTACTTCTCATTATTATATATGATTTACTTGTGTCAATTATAAATCATTCATAGCCATGATAATATTTTCAATTTTATTTGGTTCAAGTTTAAGCTGTTGTGACTAGATGTGTACAAGTACCTAATTTTGGTGTAATTATAATGCTAGGTTTACTTATGCATCTGACTATGTTATATGCTTCATTTTAATAGTTATTTACTTTTTTAAATTTTTGAGCTATGTTGTATGCTTCAAGTTTATTTGATTCTTTTTGAGCTTTGTTTGAGTCAACACTTGTATAAACTTGTTTGTTTATTATGTGAGCATCACATGGAAAGTGTTTGTTCCTGCTTTTTAAGTATAAACTGATATGTGCAAGGGACTTTTAAGGGGTGAATGTGGATAATTTTTTAAGCCAAATTTTTTCTTCTTCATGAGAATGATTTGAAAATAGTTTCGTGTGAGTATATCATTTTTAAGCTAACTTTTGTTTGGTCTGGAATTTGTCACGATATTATTAAAAGAGTATTTTCTTTTTGAAAGAGTCATTATTATAAGAGTATTAAAATGATTTTCTGCTGCCAAATGACTATTAACTCAGTGTATTGCCTTTATGATATTGTGGTTCTTATTTTGTATGTTTTGAGATAATTTTATATTATTGTGAATAATTATTGGGCTGAAAATTTGAGAAACTTATGAAGATACATATATGACGTGCATGAGTGAAACAAGTGCAATAAAGATGTTGTGGTTTAAAATTAATTTAAACAGACCTGAATATATTTTGTGGCACTTGCTAAACTCTTGCGATGTATATACTCAGATTCACCTTAAATTATTGGTGACATATTGTGGATTATCCATTGTATTAAAATAATACAATGATGTTTGATTTATCTATCTTTAGATTTATTTTCTCCAATGTGGGGGTGTCGTCACTTGAAAAATAATTCAAGTAGACTTGAATAAAAATCCACAAATGAGTTTATATTTACCCAATGTGGGGGCGTTGTCGCTTGGAAGCATTTTCAAGTAGACCTGTGTAATAAATCTAAACATAGATATAATTTTCTCCTATGTGGGGGGAGTTGTTGCTTAGAATCTAATTAATCAAATCTATGATAATATATCATATAGATGATGATTTGATAATATATATGAGATACTGACCGGGAGACGTCTTGGTCAATGTATTATTTATGATACAGCTGTATAGTGAAAAATATATATACATCGAAGGAGGATGAATTATGTTCAATACAAAAATTGAAAGTGATGGTAACCCAACATAGATTGTGAAAATTCGCAAGGCTATGTTCATATAGGTAAAAAGAAGTCGCTTGTCAATTTGATGAGACACTATCCATTTTATTTTCGACAATTCATCCTGATGATGTAGGATAGTGTAAACTACATCGTTGAAGGTTGAGTTTATAAATTCTTAATAAATCTATGGCTCATATATTTGAGTGGTGTGCTTGACTGTGGTGTACACTTGATAGATTTACCTATATGAGTGTTGGAGGTGGGGCCGCCTCTATGAAAGCTTGGGCAGAAATCCAGGCATAGGTGCCATAGATTCACATACGGAATGAGGTTCATAGAGGTTATAATCTCACCGACATTTTAGTGAATCAAATTTCATTTGCTCTATGGGCTAGTTCATAGTCCAAAAAACACTAAATTGTGGGGATTGTTGGAATTTTATTTAATAATTTATTTCATAGATAATTATTATTTTAATAATAATTATATCAAATAATTTTCTCTTGACTAAGTCTTGCACGTTTTATTTGTTACTTAATTGCTTGGTCAAGCTAGCGGTTGCTGGTTTTACATGGCAACCTAATTACTAGGAATTGCAGTTTTGTAACGTTACAAATTGATTTGCATATATAAAGGAAATTGAGGTCTTGGGGTAGAAAATATAGTTTCACTATTTTCTTATTATTTCTCCTATATTACACCAGCAACAATGCGTATAAAAGGGTTCATAATTAACAATAACAAAAATGAAGTTTCCTTTGGCATTCAATAGTTGTTTATGTGTCCTTGCTAGTTCACGTGTCCTTGCTAGTTCACGTGCAGTGTTAGCGAGAAGTGGCTGTTGAATCCTGGAGAGCATTAGATTTGTGGCCAACTGCATTAGGTGATTGACCTGTGGTGGCGAAATGCTCTTAAGCTCAATGCGATTGCATACCTCAGCCAACGACCGATAAGTTCTTCCATTCTTCTTTATTTCACTGAGAAATATATTTATAATTGCTGTTATATTTCTTAATTATTACTACTATTTATTCATTAATTCTATGTCAAGTTCTCCAACAAAGAAAACATGAATTTATTGGATGGAAGAAGTACTCTCAAAATGTATCAAGTTGGCTATCTTTCAAAATTAACTTATGCTATATCCAGAGGACATACATGATACATCTCCTGCCTCAACAACTCCAACTATACATTACAAAATAGACACATTTCATGTTTTTAAGTAAGGGTTAAATATATTATTTTTTTAATTATAAATATATTAATTTTTTGTTTTATTCCGTCTATAATTTTTTTTTTAATTCCTATAAAATTTTTAATCACCACTTTCAGGGGAGTCCTTAATATGGACCTTAAAAATAGAGGTGCACTTGTGGACCTGTGCAAATGACCTGTTACTGCCGGTTATCCTCAATCAATTATCTCAATAATTTTAATTTTATTAGTAGCCTTGAATAAATTGGCACCGATAACCCTTCACCCTTCCCCATTCCCTTTTTCTTTCACTGAACTCACATTACATTCACATTAAATCTCCTGCGTAATCACTTCATTCATTGGAACCTCACCCAACACCACCTCACTCTTCTACAAAGACTCATAGACATCACAGCGGCATGAAGCAGGACTTACTTGAGATTTGAGAAAGTTACGGATACAACATGTGAGGAAATCAATGATTTAACTATCGAACTTGTTAATTGTTATGAAAAGATTGAGTTACCGAAAGAAAAAAAGAAAAACAAATACAACATGAAATAGTGATAAAGAGGCTACAAATTCAATTTCAGTAGATTGGTGAAGAAAATCTTTCATGGTTCTTCCTGTATAATTCAATCAAAACTCAACAGAGAGGACAAAAGTATATTTAATCTTTGATGTTCTTTTTTGTATGATCTCGTGAAGGCCGCGTATGAATGATTAGGATAAGATTGGTATTTATTAATTGGACAATAAACCTAAGTAATTAATAACTAAGTTCAGCGAGCATAACCGGCTGTGGCAGGTCAGTTTGACAGGTCCACCAGTGCACCCTTAAGTTTAGGGTCCATATTAGGGGCTCCCCACTTTCAGTTCATATTTTTAAGTCAGTTCATGTGTATTCTTTGCATTTTGAATAAAATTGTACATAAATGTGTGGAGTATTGTAAAAATCTTTAAAAAAAATTAGAATTTTTTAACAAAATAATAATTAAATAACTAAAAAAAATATAAAAATATATATTTTGTTAAAAAATTCTATTTTTTTGCGAGAGATTCTTATAATATCATAAACTTTTATGCAAAATATTATCCAATAATATGAATTCTACATATGAGTTTAATTAAACAGAGATACTAAAAGTGAAGTTGGAAAACTTTTGAGAGACTAAATTAGAGTGGCTAAAACATAAAGCTAATATATTTATAGGACATTTAATTAACTCGTGTTTGTTTTACAAGTAGGGCTGACAATGAACCGAACCAACTTGAAAATAGTTCGATATTCGATTCGATTATTGATTCGTTGAACTTGGTTCACGAACCAAATGAGTCGAACTTGAGTTGAAAATTAAGCTAGTTAAATAAATGAGTTAAACTTGAACTAAGTATGGTTCGACTCGTTTGGTTATATATATGTATGTAGACACACATATACTTTTAATATAACATGTAATTTATTATAAACTTCATCTAATAATTATGCACTTTTTTCATAGAAATTATTACTAATTACTAATTTGAATAAAAATCAACGAGTTGTAATATTAGATAGAGAAAAAAAAGTTAATACCTTCACAAGGCATTTAAACAAGAGGGATATATTGACTCAAATGTCCTTAAAAAATAAAATCTCCTTAAAATAAAATAAAAAATAGACTTACTCCAATTCATTGCCATCCATTTTGTTTTAATCTAACAGTCTTAATTAATTATTTGCATGTGCATCTAAAAAATTCCACACCTAATCAACCAGTTCCCTCCGCCTCTTTCAATTGTTCTGCAACCAAGGCAATTCTTTCCAATCCATACCTTCATACCAAAACATTATGCTCCTAAACAATGGAGATTAATACCGTCTCACATACCTGATCGATTCGGTGTTGTATTTCAATTGCTTCAATCAACCAATTTATTTCTTAAAATCTTTTATTGTTGTTATCTATTTCAACCTTTCCGATCAATTGTTAATCTATTTCAATCTTTCCAAATATGTACCATACTCAACCAATTCATTCGTTCTTGATCGATTGCTTCGATCAACCAATCTATTTCATTTGTTACCCTAATTCTGACATTTAATTTAACTGTTATTTGAAGATTTCTCAGTATTTCAATTATAATGTAAACGCTGGAATAAACTTTTTGAGATTTATCAAAGTTTGAAAAAGCACAAAAAAATTCCAAGATTACTATGATTTGTCCAAGCAAATTGATTTCTAATCATGAAATGCAGTTTGGAAACGGGCTTTCGATCAATATTTTGGGAATTAAAAAAAATAAAAAAAAATGTTTTTAGGAGGAAGAAAGCCTACGGGATGTTCACTGAATGATCAAATGAAGCAATACTTAAAACCATTAGATTAAAAAAGAATTGATGGCAAGATTTGGAGTAAGATTATACACTTATTCTTGGACTCAATATATCCTTCCTCTTTAAACAAACATATGCACAAAAATCGCATTTAATATTAGAAAAAAATTATATACACATATCATTTCATCTCTTCTAATGCAAGGAACTCACAATTTTACGAACCCATTTAGCTTTTCAAAAAGAGGTACCATTTTAACTTTATCATAGGTATGAATATAGACACGCTTTTGTGAAACAAAGTGAAGCATATGCAGATACACATAACCATCGATCTGAGGGAGAAGAATTTGCTGTTTGTAACAATGAAATTGAGATAAGGGATTTTTTTAATGGCGAAAATATATTAACAACTATAATCCAAATAGTACAGAAAGTATATAAGAATTTAGAGTACCCAAACAAATTCAAACACACACCCGGGTTCGCATACCAATCAGAAAAAACAGTACCCAACAAGTGTAACCTTCTTTGATTAATACAAACCCCCATTCCCATATGTTTAATTTGTTCCACAATATCATTCCAATCTCCAACCTTACCCATTGCTATGTAACCAAATAAGGTGCCGCACCTTCTTATTTACGTACGTAGTGAAATCACATAATATGTATATAGTGATGATCAGGATGAATGAGGCCATAAGAAGGCTCCCATAGCAAAGATTCTCCTTTGTTGAAGATCAGCAATGATTGGTAAGCCATACTGTTTGAGCAAGCAATCAAGCCTCCACTCAGGCATTATCTCATAGTCAGCTTGAGTGTACCTTGGGTAGTGCAGTGGCATCTGAAATTCAAATCCACTAGAAGATGAAGACGATGATGACCTCGCCATTTGATTCATCTCTTGATACTTTCTTCTTTCTCTCTTTGTAATAATTTTAATATGATTTACCTTTGCTAATGGGTGTCTCTTTTAGGCTGTGTTTGTTTCTATAGAAAGATTGTGAGGGGAGAGAGAAAGATGAGGGAAAGAAACATTTTCCATAGTTTGGAACAAGTGAAAGTGGCGAAGGAAAGAATGAGACACATGGGTCCCACACCAAATACTTTTTGCACAAATGTGAGGAGAAGAGGAAGGCTAGCAACACTCACTTTTGAACACTCTCTCTAACACTCACTCTTTTATTGGTTTAAATCATTGTGAGTGTACACTTTGGAAATAGAACCCACACAAAGTGGTGGGACATGCATGAATTTCATCCAATGAAAGAGTGAGTGTTAGAAAGAGTGTTCAAAAGAGAATGTTGCTAGCATTCCTCGTGAGGAGAAAGTGGAGGGAGCAAACTTTTTTAATTAAAAAGACAATATGTCCCTTAGTAGTTACTACCATGTTTTAACTTCCTAAAAAACAGTGGTGTAGAAGGATAGTACTAGTAGCTTGTACTTGTAACCATGCTCCTCAATTTATATAATTTTTTATATAAATAATATATGTAACTGTATTTAAATTTTACAAAATAAATATGTAGAAGTAAATAACTAAGTATAATTATGAATATACATCTTTCTTTTGACCTATCAATTATTTTTATTCAGGGTTATATATGTCAATTACAAAAAATACATGTTTCTTTCCTTTCACTTTCTTCTTTACTTTCTCTTATACCAAACAACCAAATCAATCCTCTTACTTTCCACTCATTTTCTTTCCTTATACAATATTTCCTTTCACTATCTTTCCTCACACTTTCTTATTGCAACCAAACAGACCCTCCAACAAAGTTTATTGATTGATTAAATAAAAACTTCACCTTTTAAGTTATCTGAATGTCCCCCAATTATTATTTTTTATCTGAATGTCTTTTCCAAAATCTAATGACTTATATTTTAATGAATGAGTATAAGTAATACTTTTATGTTGTCCCCTGTGAGCATAACTCAGTTGGTAGGGACATGCATTATTATATACAGTGGTTGCGGTTCGAACCCCGGACACCCCACTTATTCACCTTAGAAAAAGTGAATTATATCCACTAGACTACTTGACAAATGTCTATGTGAAACTACGAGTGAGAATAAGTTATGTCAACCTACAAAGGTCTATGGTCTACTCTACGTCTAACTAGGGATGGGCAAAAAAACTGTTAACTGAACCGAACTTCTGAACCAAACCGAACTGAACCAATATTGAACCGAACTGATGCATAAGAGTTTCGAACCGAACTGTTTAATAGAAAACTAGAACTGAACTTGAACCATTATCCTCACGTGCACAGTGATAACACATGGAAAAATAGCAAAGGCGGCGATGAGTTCATCAGAGGAACTCTCGGTGGTAGTCTTAGCATCAGATCTCGTCGTTGATTCACGACCTTTCCTATCCCTCGACGAAGACTTCTTCGATCTCGAATTATTACAATTCTTCTCTCTCCAAAGAACATCATCCCGGTACCTTTCATCTATTGTAACATAGTGCTATATGATATCAAGTTCATAGTGCTATATAATAGATCTGATTCAGAATTTCAGATTATACTGGTTGTTACAATAATTATGATTAATAGATGCTTAATTACTTTGATTCAATAATATTTACAATTTTTGTATTTTTTTTTTTGTATATTTAGGTTTTTTATGTTTGAGTCAATACAGTTCACAAACTAGTTCAGTTTAAAGTTCGGTTCGAACCGTTCCCTTACAGTTCGGTTCGGTTCTAACGAATTGAAAAACCGTTCGGTTCAATTTACACACAGTTGTGGTTTTAAACCAAACTTTGCCCATCCCTACGTCTAACACGGATCAAATCAATTTTTTTAATAGGATAGACAAAAAAAAACATTTAGCAAGAAAGACCAGATCACAAAACATAAGAAAAGTCTTTTAGACCAATCAGACCGGCTTATTTAAATAAATATGAATAATTTTTTTTTATTAATATTAATATATTATATTTTGCACTTCAAATTAAATCATAAATTTGTTAACCTTTCTAGTTTACATTTATTAATCTACATTATTTTTTTAATATTTAAATTTATTATTATAAACTAAAATTAAAATATCATATCATGCATAATCAAAAAAAATTAAGTGTCATGTTAAATAACAAATGAGAGTTAATCTTATTGATCTAATAGTTTGTCACTCTATGTGATCAAATTACATATTTAAATACGTTCATATAAAGTAGACTTTTAAACATTAACATGCTTTATCAGACTTTTGAAAAGTCATACTTGGATTAAAGAAGAAATAAGCTTATGAACAAGCTAACATGCTAGATTTAAACCTTAAATTTTTTTACCGTTCAAGCTTAAACATTGCAAAGTCTATTTTTTTTAATGAAATTGTGCATAAATATGTAGAATATAGTAAAAATCTCTCCAAAAGGTTATAATTATTTAGCAAAACATAAATTAAATATGATTTTTTTTTGCGGTTAAAAATTCATATTTAATTCATGATTTGTTAATTTTTTTTAATTATTTTTGTTAGAGATTCTTATAATATTTTAAACTTTATGCAAAACTTTATTCAAAATTATGAATTCTATATATGAGTTTACTTAAAAGGAGGGACCAAAAGTGAAGATGAAAAACTTTTTGGGATTAAAAGTCGAAGATAAATTTTAGAGAAACTAAAATAAAAAGTTAGTATATTTATAAGGACCAACAACATATTTAACCCTTTTATTATTATGTCATAGTTAAGAGTAGCATTAATCTGTCATACTCAAAAGAAATTTGAATAAAGTATCTAGAATATTAGTGCATTGATCAATTTTTTTAATAAACAAAAACAAAGAAGCAGCTCTTCGTTATTCCATTGATCAATTTTTTCTTTTGTTGTTTTATTTTATCTTTCAAGTAACTTTCATGCATTTTCTCTTCGATTTGTGTGGCTTCTAGTTAGGACTAAAAATAAGTTGAGTCGAATTAAACTTCACACAACTCGGTTTGATAAGAATCTATTCAACTCTAAATTCGACTTGAGTCTGATACAAACTTTACTATTAATTCAAACTTGACTTGATTCAAGTTTACGCATAACTCAGTTCGACTCGTTAGCTCAAATCACATTACTCGAAGGTTAAAAATTTATATTTTTTACGTTAGCTCGACTCGGTTCAAGTTTATGAATAACACAGTTCGACTCGTTAGCTCTAGAGGTGTTCGTCGTATGGTTTGGATCGGCTTTAAGCAAAAACTCATCCGATCGAAGGATAAAATTATATGCGGTTCAATTCAGTTTTGGATGATTAATTTTTAAAACCTGATCTAATTCGATCCAATTTAATGCGGTTTAATTTAGATCGATTTATGGATTCCAAATTACAAATTGTAACATTTTTTTATTAATTATAACCTTATAAAAATATGGTAAAATAATATATTTGATACAAAATATAACGAATGATTTATTATCTTTGAAACATATGAAATAATAACAAAATTGATTAAATTAAACTCATGTAGTATTAAAAGAATTAAAAAGAAAAAGCTAATAGCTTAATATAATATATTATACTTATAAATAATTGAAATATGTACTAAGATATATGTATGCAGTTCGGTTTTGAAATATCAATCCAAAATTCAAGCGGTTTTCAAAAAATAATATCCAAACACGTCCAATAAAATTCAGTTTTGTGTGGTTTTCGTTTTTTTATCTGTTTGCGGTTTTAATTTTGATCAGTTTGGATTTGACTGGTTGAACACCCTAGTTTCGCACAAATGGAGAAATTAATTTTTGGGTACCTAAATTGGTCTCATGTATACACATCACTCATTTACTATAATATTTTTAATAGTAGTACCTAATAAGCATTAAATCCCTCCAAGTCAGCACACCACACAAATCTCTTAAACGGAATCCAGTAATCATTTGTCAACAACTTTAATCATTACATTTCGTTTTTTAATATCAAAGATTTGTGAGACCCACATGTATATGAGATGCTTATTTGAGACCTCCAAATTCATTAAATACATAATTTTTTTTTCTTCCAAAAATGGTGGTACCTAATAGATTAAGACCTTACCATTATGAATGGTCTTAAGCAATTGCTAAAATTTTTTAAAAAATAAATAATTACTAACTTGTTAATTAAATTAGTAATGGTAATTCTTTTAAAAACAATATACATAAATATTAGAGGAAGTCATCCTCTTAATTGACTCAGTATTGCCTAACATATTTTAAATTTAGTTAATTATTTCTATAAAAAATCTATAAAAAAAAGGGAAATGTTTTTTTTTATCAGGTAGCCTAGTGGCTAGAATACACCTTATAAAGTGAATAAGTGGGGTGTCCGGGGTTCGAACTCCGGCCCCTGCATATAATAATGCATTGTCCTACCAATTGAGCTATGCTTACGGGACAAAAAAAAAGAAATGTTAACGAGTGCCTTCGAAACACTCTTTAATGATCTTAAATGATATTTTTTATGAAAACTTGTGTATTTAATGCATTGGAAATTGAACAATTTGACTTTTTTAAAGAATAATTTCTTAATTTAGAATGCTTAAAGAGTACCCCGTGAACACTCGTTAACAAGACCCATATAAAAATATCTAACTATTTTAAGTGTATATTCATGTTCACGATCTTTAATTTTATTTTTTAAGTATTATAAATATAATCGAGTCAGCTTATGAATCAAATGAGTTGAACCATGTATACTTTTAGTGCAGTTTATTTGGTTCACAAATCAAGTTCAACGAATCAATTGTCGAGTCGAATTTGGAACTTTGTTCGATTGATTGTGCATTTGATATTTAGCATCCTACTCTGAGAGAAATGTAAGGCGATTCAAAGTGGAGAGTTTAAAGCTAGGACAAGGCAAATTTTCCCATGTAATGTGGGGAATTAGTCATGCTCTACTATATATAGTGAGAGAAATCTTGCGAAGGCATGGGGAACATGAAATTATGCGAATTTCTTTTCGCTATAAACAACATTTTCCTGATTTAATAATATGTTAAAAATTAGCTGAAAGCAAATTAGAGTTCTTTGTTTCACCGTAAAAAATTAGAGTTATCTATGGAAATTTAATATAATATAAAATATTGAAAATTAATTGAACTCATCCACAAAAAGAATTACAATTTCAAAATCTCACCAAATTGAATATAAATAAATTAACCAGGGGATGGGGGGTGTACTGCCAAAGCTCATAAGTGACACAGTCTCATAATGAAGAAACAACATAAAAATAGAAAAAGAAGGATGGATCATGCATTCTTAGTTTTTTTGAGTGGTAAATTAGCAGATGAGTTGAACTTGAAGCAGGGGATCCATACAGAAGTTGTGTTCTGATACTTCCTATATGCTTCTACTCTTTTGTCTTGTTTCAACATTCTTTGTTCCACAAGTTTGGTGACATAACCCAAACACATTGTGTTGACCAATGCTCCTATAAAGGTCCACCCATGTCCCAAGTTCCAACCAAATACTACAAGTCCCCACCACCATAGCTGCTCACCAAAGTAATTAGGGTGCCGAGTATAGTACCACAAACCAGTCTCAAGGATGATCATACCATTGTTATCATCATTACTCATCACAAAATTGTAAAGCTGATTATCCGCAAAGTATGCTATGACGATGCCAGATACACAAACAACTACAGCTACCAAGTCCCAGATGTTCAAAGGCTGATTTACGGAGTGGATAACATAAAAGGGAAGTGACAATCCAATTAGCAACAACTGGTGAGGTAAGTAGATGGAGAAGAAGGAAGCCCACCACCAATGTTTTCCATATTGTTGGGTTGACATATCAGTGAAACGCCAATCTTCCCTTGCACCCCATTGCCACTTCTCTCTTCTGAAGTAGTTGTGTATGAGTCTAATACTCCACACCCAAGTCAACATGATCACCATCCTTGACCTCCAGAAATCATAGTGAGCCAAAGGGTGGGCTGCATAATAATGGACAAGCATCACAGGTATCACCGTCCAATAAGGGTCAATCATCTGCAAAAAGATAAATATATCAATATAATGAAAACTAAGCGAGTGAAGGAAGAAGAGATACGGATACCCACCCAGTGGGTGGATTGGATTACAGCGATGAGCCAAAAGAGGATATTGACGTTGAAGAAGAAAAGGAGATTGACTAATAGCAGGGGGTGGCGATAGCAGAATGGGTGATCAATGAATGAGAGGTAGAAGAGAATGGAGGGAAGAGGAGCCAAGAATGCTATCACAGCGTTCTTCAAATTGGCCATGTTCATGTTTCAATATTCATGCCTTTGTGCCTTCCTTCCGCTTTATATATTATACCTAAAAACCATAGTTTTAAAACTCGGCTCGGTCATCGATTCGGCAGGGGTACTGGGTCACTGGGTCAATGGTCGAACCACTGAGTCATTGGTCGAACCGTATGACTGAACCGGAATCACTCGGATGACTCGGTTAGATGACTCGGTCTTAGATTAAATTTATATAGTTATTTAACCGGATTAAATCGGATTGACTCAGTCACTTTAAAAACTAAAATAATGACACCTGTAAAATAAAAAAGTCTATCCAACAATAATAATTTCATAGGCTAATTATTATAAATTTAATCGGATTGAATCGGATTAAATTTATA
>Ga0315913_1004401_pt1 | contig 17049 bp, 9 predicted proteins | sample MpolsnodulesMG_FD_207736 | JGI IMG/M metagenome (GOLD analysis project Ga0315913, IMG submission 207736) | Medicago polymorpha root nodule microbial communities from Los Angeles, California, United States - small nodules | ecosystem: Host-associated > Plants > Roots > Nodule | place: USA... | reverse complement strand
CATAACTATTAGATGTCACTAAAATAAATTTATGTATCATGTTTGTCCCTTTAACCCATATAATAGATCTTACATAAAAGGTTGCTTGTAATTATAGTTAAAACTTATTTATCAAGCTTCTCTATTTGTTTTTTTTTTATTGGAAATAGAACCACCAAAATTTCTCCATGACAGAAAAACCAATTAAAATGGAGATGATTATTTTAATTTGTCATTATTTATATAAGAAACAACACCAATTTGCTAGGAATGATTTGAAAGGAACTTTACCAACGATGTATGATATGATTGAGTCGAGGATGAAAGGTGGTTTATTTATGTGTTTCACTTACTTCCATCTTATTATTATGATGTTTATAGACTTTTAGTCCCTGTTTAAAATGATTCTCCTTTATAAGGCTTTGAATTTTCTTGTATTGTTAGAGTAACCCTTATACTCATTTTTCGATTATATATATATATATATATATAACAACGTTCTAACACGATCAAACAATGAAAAGGCTTAGACAAATGGAAAAAATATTTTTTTACCCTATTTGGGAATGTTCACACAATAACCCCTAATGCACCACAAAAGATCTTCATCATTACTAGAATTTTTTTCCTGACAATCGACGTTAGTTTCACACTCTCCTTTAATGTAAAATAAGGATATGAGAATAGTATTAAATATAAGTGAAATATTGTGTCTAAGGTAAAAAAAGAATGAGAATGAGCTTACTTTTATCCCCGAATACAACAAGAAACAAAGAAAGATAAATGATCACAATATAAAAAAGCTTGAGAATTCCAGCCATATTTTATTTATGTTTTAACTTTGTATCTAACAAATGGTGAACTGTTTGATCACATTATATAGTGAAAACCTCATCCAATGTTTAGATCAAATAAATAGTATTTAACAATTCTTCTGTTGCACGAAATTCCTCAATAATTTAGCATAACTATTAGATGTCACTAAAATAAATTTATGTATCATGTTTGTCCCTTTAACCCATATAATAGATCTTACATAAAAGGTTGCTTGTAATTATAGTTAAAACTTATTTATCAAGCTTCTCTATTTTTTTTTATTGGAAATAGAACCACCAAAATTTCTCCATGACAGAAAAACCAATTAAAATGGAGATGCTTATTTTAATTTGTCATTATTTATATAAGAAACAACACCAATTTGCTTTTCTATGCAACTATTGTAAATGAATTGGATTAAGAAAGGACCAAAAAGGTCATTACCTCTATTATCTACGAAACATACATAGTAAAAGAATAAAAAAAAATAACTTTTTAAAACCAAAGGGGGAAGAATAAAAAAAGTAAAGGGAAAAGCCTTTACCAATTTTTTTCCCTTGCGCATATAAACAAAGTAAAGGGAGAAGAATAAAAAAAACACAAGCAATTAAAAGTCATTAAAGCCAACTGTGAAACTTATTATTAATCAATTCAAGCTAAGCCATTAATTGATAACATAATTAAAAACAAAGATTTGGAGTAAGTAAACAACCTTACTCTTGAGTCAAATATCCCCCTCATATATATATATATATATATATATTAGAGAGAGAGACACACGAAACATACATAGTAAAAGAATAAGAAAATTGAACTTTTTAATACAAAAGGGAGAAGAATAAGAAAAACCAAAGGGTAAAGCCTTTACCAATTTTTTTCCCTTGTGCATATAAAAAAAAAGCAAAGCGAGAAGAATTAAAAAAACAAGCAATTAAAAGTCACTAAAGCCTACTATATAACTTATTATTAATCAATCCAAGTCAAACCATTAATTGATAACAAAATTAAAAGCCAAGATTTGGAGTAAGTAAACAACCTTACTCTTGGAGTCAAATATCCCCCCTCATATATATATATACTTTTTGTTGATAAGGCCAAGAGAAAGGTTAGACATCGGGGGGAGTCTGAAGCATTCCAACTAGGTTGGCATCCAACAGAAACCCCATTCCTCTACCACCTTTTCAATACATAATATTATTAAAAAAAGCAAAGAGTATTTACAAGAGGGGTGACTAGGCCAAAACCCTTGAAAGTAACAGAGAAAAAGCTACAAAATAAAGGATCAGATATGTCTAAGGAACACGGAAGTTAGGCAAACCATTTCTGTCCCTAGCAAAATCTGCCACCAAAAAAGGCAAAGTGTTATATACCAAGTAGTGTCTGCTAACGAACGCCCCAATGAAGCTAGTATGACTGCAATTTTAGCACCCTTGCAAGCAATCTCTAACACCAAGCATTGCGAGGAGGCACGCTCTCTTTTACACACACACAAAGCATACATATTTTTCCCCTTGCGCATATAAAAAAAGCAAAGGGAGAAGAATAAAAAAACCAAGCAATTAAAAGTCATGAAAACCTACTGTATAACTTATTTATTATTAATCAATCCAAGCCAAGCCATTAATTGTTAACATAATTAAAAGTCAAAATTTGGAGTAAGTAAACAACCTTACTCTTGGAGTCAAATATCCCTCCTCATATGTGTGTGTGTAGAGAGAGAGAGAGAGATGTGGGGGGTGGAAACCAATGCATCATATTTGAATCTTGTCGTTAAATAAAATGTATATAGAAGGAGAGACATTGTTAAAGGTGACCAATAAGATTCAGCGGTTCAGATTAGTCACTGATAGCCAATGATTACTCTGCACCTATAAATGGTGAATAAAAAGGGCAAGAAAAATAATAAAATATAATCAATTAATAGTCTAAAATGGTGACACAATTATTTGTAGGAATAACACCCCAATGAGATAATATATTTTTAAATTACTTTTAAGTATTGACAATTCTTTATGATACATATATTTTTACTATTTTTCCTTTAAATATGTTAGTTTTCTTTGGTCATTAGTTAATTTTAGATGTAATTTGATATATTTTGTTGAATTTTAATCATGAATTTAATAATATGTTTATGCTTTTATATCTGTTATGAACCATACATTTTTCATAGTTTGTTTTTAATTGGATTAATGCAGCGTTGAGATTGTTGACAAATCAACGTAGCCTATATGGGGTATTTGACTCACATTCTTTTTTTTGAAAAAGAAGTTATGTTGAGCTTATCCTGTAGTCCGGCGGGACAACTCACAATATGAGCTAGTAGATTTCACGTCACAACATTCCATCAATTTTACAATGTGGTATATGGAACAACTTGCACTGCGACAAATTTCTCTTTTAGACAATATTTAAGTAGTTTTACACTTTTTTTTAGGGTTTTATATAATCAAACGAGTTAGAGAAAAATAGCATAAACACATGAAAAAAAATATGAAATGAGAATTAAACATTGAGAAAAAGAGTTTGATATTTCTTTCGTTTCTCATCATGCTTAATATCGTTATCTCTACTATTTTTATGTCAATTCCTATGATGATCTAAACTCTTTTGGCTAAAGTTAAGATGAAAATCTTTTGATATATTTGTAATTAAATTCCCGTATCATTTATGTCATTGATATTTATATGTTTTTCACCTATTGTTTGTATGTGTGATGTTTTTTCGTTGGAAAATGCTAGATATCTAGAATGGATTTTCACGAAAGCTTCCCGTATGAATTGGCAATACAATGTCCATTAGATTTTTTTTTTTTGAGTAACTCGCCGCTTCATCTTCAAATAGAAACAACATGCTTCATAAAAAAGTAAATAACAATAATGCTTGTGATTTTCGGACAGCAACTGCTTTTAATTGGCTAAACGGATTTTCGCGATCCCTTCTTGAAGAAATCCTTCGGGATATATAGCAAAGCGCTCTTTTTCGTTACTTGATCAATTTAGATTTGTTTTCTGGATTACTTCAATATTGGAAAATAGTTAGTAATAAATTGTATTATTTTTAAAATTTTGTCGTTCCAAGAAATTTACAATTAAATATAGAATAATTATTAGATGCTACTAAAATATATTTATGCATCACCTTTATCCATTTAGCCTATTGAATAGATTAGTTTAGATTAGTCATTGATAACCAATGGATTCACTATGTCTCTAACATGGAGAAGAAGAAAGGCAAGAAGAAAAAAACCCACTTGGGTTGGTCTAGTGGTATTGGTTTTGAATCTGGAAGTGTGCTCCTCCTCAAAGTCTCAGGTTCAATTCTCTGATGCCAATTTGAGGAGGTTAGTTTAGCTTAAAAAAAAAATAAAATTATAAAAGAGAATTAATAGTCGACAACGGTGACAAAACTATTTGTAGGAATAATACCCCCATCGAGATGATAATATATTTTTGTATTAATTTAGATTATTGATAATTTTTCATCATATGCATATTTTATTGATTTATTTCCTAAATTATCTTAGTTTCCTTTGGTCATAAATTTAATATATTTTATAGGTTTTTAGTTCATAAATTTAATAAGACGTTTATGCTTTCATTTAGGCATGGCAACATAATCCATATTTGCAGTTACCTTCCCGAACCAAACTCAATTTGACGAGTTTTTCCCCGCTTTGAGTGGGTTTGGGTATGAGTTCGGGTATGAGTTTGGGTTTTCCCCGATTTCAAAATACGGGTAACGGGGATATAGATATCCACCCTAAACCGATACCCAAACCCGACCCAAATGTAGAAAATCAATTTATTAGCTCTTTTATATAAATAGAAACTCGTACTTTAAATCATTTCACTCACACAGTTAGAGTCCCAATCTTTCAGATCGCACTCTCGGCCTCTATCTTCTCAATCACCATAGTCATTGTTCGCCATCATCTCTTTACTGAATAATTCATTATAACATTGTACTCGGGGCTGAAAAATAATTTTATTTTTATTAAAAAAAATTATCCACTGCGGGGATGGATGAGATTCGATTTCTCATCCTCGCTGGGTATGGGTAGGGTAACGGGTAAGTATATGAGATTAGAGTATGAAGACGGGGAAGGTAAAATTCATCCCCACCCCGCCCCATTGCCATGCCTACTTTTATTTTCTTGATAAACCATTTCGTAGCTTGTTTTTTCATTAGTTTAAGGTGAGGCTGGGATTGCCATGCCTACTTTCATTTTCTTGATGAACCATGCATTTTTCGTAGCTTGTTTTTTCATTAGTTTAAGGTGAGGTTGGGATTGTCGAGAAAGAAACATAACCTTTATGGGGTATTTTAATGATATTTAGAATTACATATTTTAAGATAAAGTCAAACAAATAAATATACCTAACTTTTTTTTCTCTCTTGGTTTATCGATTGAACATTGATCATATCATTGTATCAACTGTAGGGGTGACGTTACATTTAAAGGTGGCCAAGAAAATTCTCTTGTTTAGATTAGTCAGTGATAGCTAATGGATACTTTACATGTGTAACATGGATAAGAAGAAAGGCACGAAAAATCATAAAAGAGAATTGATAGTTGAGAATGATACTCTATATTTTTTATATAGAAATAATACCCTTAATGAGATGATACTCTATATTTTACAGTTTTATTTCCTTATTTATCTTAGTTGTCTTTGGTCATTAGTTTTTTTAATATGCCAAAAAGAAACACACACACACACACAAACAAGAATAAGTCCCTCCAACACAAGATGTACTAAAACGGCTTATCAAAAGTACAAAGTTACATTGCAGGAAACTCCAACACAATTGGAAAGAAATAAGATTTTAACCATCAAAATATGAAATAACAACAGTTAAGCAAGTAATAAGATTAAGCCTACAGAAATGATAATCAAAATTGAACACAACATATGTCGATTTTAACCATCAAAAGGACTGGAACCTTTTCACTTAAAGATTGTTCCTTCTTGTGTTGAATAAAACTCCTATTTCTCGCTTTTCTAATGACCCAAACCACTGATAGCCATATAATATTGGGGACCAACTAAACATTTTTCAAACAACCCCTAACCCATCAAACTGCACTAGATGAACCAATAAATTACCATGAGTTGTTATTGAGAAACAAAACCAACATGAAATTTGACACCAAGCCGACCATAAAAGTAACATTTAACGAATAAATGGTGTCTGTCTTCTAACAATTCATAGCCTGCCAAACAATTGTGATCAGTTAGAGCAATAATATGTACCGTTACAAAGTTATCCTTAGTCAGAACATGATTAAGAAACAACTGTTAAGAAAAAATTATTAATTTTTAGCGGAACCGACAAGTTATCCTTAGTCTTCAGTCATTAGTTAATATTAGCAATTATTCTTGACCAAAAAAAATTATAAGTTATTTGATATGACAACTAGGGGTACCCATGGAAGAACGATGAGTAATTTACCTCAACCAATAAACATTCACCTTTTTAGATAATATCCATTAATTATCTTGACCCCAACAATAAATTGTTCATTTTCATTGCTTGGTGGGTAAATTACCCACTATTCTTCAAAGGTAATATAAAAAAACCATATTATATTGATTTTTAGTTCATGAATTTAATAATATATCTATGCTTTCATTTCCTCGATGAATCATACATTTTTCATAGCATGTTTTTTCTTTGGTTTAACACGAGACTGAGAATGTTGAAAAAGAAACATAGCCTTCGCAACGTATTTTAAATATCTAGAGCTACGGATTTCAGAAACCGAAACTCAAAAACACGCTCCGAATTATAAAATTTGGACACGGGTGGAGAATTTCACTTACATTGGACCTTCAACATTGGGCTCAATTTTAAACTAGAACGAGGTGAAGTATTCAATAATCGTTTCCTTTTCACATCGAGGTGAGAAAGAAAGCAAACACCAACACGAGAAGCTCCGAGCTTTACCACTTTTTCGTCGATGTGATAATTAACCAGATGTTTTACTATCCCTTTAAAAAGATAACTGCTTTAATTTCCTACAACAGCACAGGATAAAGAAACTAAAGTGTCAAAGTGCAATCCGCACATTTCTTTTTGGCCTAATAAGCAATATACTTACTGTCTTTAATTACCTTTCTCCTCTCAATTCTACTCAAAACTCTCTTATTTAAATATTTATAAGTATTTAATTTATATATACCGACAATCTAAAATATGTTTTACGGATGCATTCAATTAAATCACGACACATGGACATTTTAAAAATTAACTTTATAAAGTTGCACTATAATGCAATTTGATTGAATGATGTGTAATTTTTTTTTACACTAACTACAAACTAATCTCATATATAAAAATATTAATAGAATAAAAGAAACAAGGAAATAAAAACAAGGGAGCAAGAAAGGAAACTAAATTCAGGGACAAGAGACGCCTACAACATCAACCGTCAACATGACACTGGGTTTTGGAGTATAATATTTCAAGGTATTGTTAGAGGAAACTCTAATCTTTGAAAGCTAACGGTATCCTTTTCAAAATATCATGATTACTTAACTCAGAGCCTGCATTGTCTCTTCGTTGCAGCGAACAATATCCTTTTTAAAATATCTATGAGTACTTGACTCATAGGCTTTATTATCTCTTCGTTGCAGCGAACAATATTCTTTTCGAAATACTATGAGCACATGACTCATAGGCTGCATTGTCTCTTCGTTGCAACAAACAGTAATTATCTCAATTTTTACTATGAGAAAATAACTCATAAGCTGCATTATCTCTTTGTTGTAGCGAACGGTTTACTATGAACAATTTAGTTCATAGGCTGCATTATCTCTTTGTTGCAGCAAACAGAAATTATCTATAATTACTATGGGCATGTTACTCATAGACTGCTTTTTCTGTTCGTTACAACAAACTGTTAACATTCAATTGCTTACAATATCACTTTAACTATTCAAAATTAAATATTTTCACGTCAATAAAACTTTCAGTCACAACCACAATTGTATTTCATCTCTCAAATGTTTCTCAAAACAAACCAATATTAACTCACATAATTGTGGATGTATAATAATAAATTGAAATCAACAATAAACATGCCTTTTCATTTTCCATCTCAAATGACACATATCAAAGCAACACGTGAAACTAATCTACATCCCTAAATCAAAATTTAAACAAATAATTCATATAAAGAAAAACGTATTTTTGGAGCTTTTAAAGTCACCTTAAGATTTTATAGAATAAAAGCAGTTCCAAAAGCATGATCTGGAGTTTTTCCCCCTTTTTATTTTCTTGATGATGAAACCCTATCTTCTTATCCTCCTCTGTTGAGATTCCCTCTTTTCCTTCTATAGCTTCCACCTTCTTTCTTCTTCTTCTTCTTCTTCTTCTTCCATTATCGGTCTCTTTCCCTCTCTTACTATTTCTCCCTCTCTCCTGTCCATCTCTCTTCCCTTCTTTTTCTTTTTTTCTTTTCTAAACAAGATGGCCCTCAAAGTAAGAAGGCCCTCTAAGTAAGAAGTTTGTGTGAAAAATATCCTTTTCAGAAGCTTCTCGGTGGTCCTTTTATTTCCATAGACTATTGTTATATAATTAATAATGGTTCATAGTTTATTCAGTAGTAATATAATAAAATATAACTTTTTTTAAGCAATAAAATATAACTTTTTAGCTTCCTGGCCCACTTGGAGCTCTCGTTTCCATGGCATGGCTCAACAGAGCAGCCACACCGTCCTACCAATTTAAAGTTTGAGAATAAGTCGAGGGCGTTGTGCCCCCGATGCCTCTAATCATTGACTTTACCCGATAGAACTCACCCTCGGGCTCCAGCTATCCTGAGGGAAACTTCGGAGGGAACCAGCTACTAGACGGCTTGATGAGTCTTTCGCCCCTATACCAAAGTCAGACGAACGATTTGCACGTTAGTATCACTACGAGCCTCCACAAGAGTTTCCTCTGGCTTCGCCCCGCTCAAGCATAGTTCACAATCTTTCGGGTCCCAACAAGTATGCTCTCACTCGAACCCTTCACAGAAGATCGGGGTCGGTTGGCGGTGCAACCCACAAGAGGATCCCACCAATCAGCTTCCTTGCGCCTAATGGGTTACTTGCCCGTTGACTCGCACGCATGTCAGACTCCTTGGTCCGTGTTCAAGGAAAGTGAGTTTGTGCGAAAAATCAATGGAAAGTGAGTTTTCAAATGAGTAAGGAGTTGCCTTTGTAAAACTTCACTTTGCGGCCATTTTGTTCGCAAAACTAGCACCGCCATTTTGTTTGGGAAGTGAAGAAAACCCTTGGTTAACAAGTCTTCACCACCAACAAAACCACCACTCGCCACCACAATGTTCACCAAATAGTTTGTCGAACTGCTATCGTCAAAATGCCACCTCGAAGACAAAATGCAAGAGGTTTGCAAGAGATGGAGATGGAAGAAATGAGGCGATTAATTCAGGAACTACAAGAGACCGTCAATGCCCAACAAGCCATATTGGAAGCACAACGAAGAAGAGTTGATGATGATGGCTCTGGTAGTGACTCTTCATCTTCTAGAAGCAGTAGCTCACACCGACGTCAAACTCCAATAAATGATATCAAGGTAGACATTCCAGATTTTGAAGGGAAGCTACACCCCGATGAGTTTGTGGATTGGCTATAAACTGTTGAACGTGTATTTGAGTACTAGGAGGTTCCAGAGGAGCAAAAAGTAAAGATTGTTGCAGTCAAGCTGAAGAAACATGCTTCAATTTGGTGGGAAAATGTTGAAAGGAGACGAGAGCATGAAGGAAAAAGCAAGATCAAGACATGGGAGAAGATGCGTCGAGAACTAACCCGTAAGTTTTTACCTCCTCATTATTATCATGAAAATTTTACTCACTTACAATTGTCCAAAAAATCTTCATACCAAACTTTTTCCTTCACCAAAAATCACATTGATTCTCATAAACCACTAACCCATCAACCTATTTTCTCATTTAAACCTCAACATAACACAATCAAAGAGAGAAATACCAAGATACCTAAATGTTTCATGTGTAAGGGTATGGACACATAGCCTTAGATTGTGTGAATTATAAAGCAGTCACCATCATTAATGGGAAGATAAACAATATTTTTGAAGAAGAAAGAGAAGATGTCCATGAATCGTTTGAAGTTGAGATGATGGGAGAACGAATGAAGAATATGTTGGTGTTGACATTCGTGAAGTGTTTGAAGAGGAAAGAAATGGAGATCCAATATGTGATGATGGATATGGTTCTGATGAGATTCATGAAGTTTTTGAAAAGGAGGAGAAGGACGAACCAATATATAATGAAGAATATGTTGATGTTGACTTTTCTGAAGTATTTCAAGAAAAGGGAAAAGGAGATCCAATATATGATGAATATGGCCCCGATGACATTCATGAAGCCTTTGAAAAATATGAGCATGATGAACCAATATATGACGTAGAATATCTTCATGTTGGATATATTGAATCTTTGGAGGTTAAACGAAGCTTGCAAACAACAACAACTAAAAAATTCTAGCGTCGGCCTGATCAACTCTATATATTTTGGTTGCTTTAGCATTGGTGAGACCGACTCTATAAAATTTTGTTGACTACTTTAATGTTGTCTATAGAGTTTCCCAGTCCGACTCTAAGTGTATAATTTAGCGTCAGTTTGGCTGACTCTACATGATTAGGTTGACTTTTCGGATGTTGAAATTAATAGCCTTAGCTCAATGTAGAGTCGGATTATACTCGGCATTACCGACTCTACACTAGCCTCGGAGTTCAGAGAGCGGACGCTACCCAGTAGCTTCGAGTTTTTTAGCCTGCCCGACTTTGACACTAACCCAATGCTAAATCAATGTTAGAGTCGGTTTTTGCCCTGTTAGAGTGTGTTTTTGGCCGACGCTAAGTTGTTGAGATTTAGTAACACGACAACATATTTAATATTTAGTAAGATACATTTTTATGTTACTAAATTATAATAGAATATTACTGGTCTGTTTGACTTAAGTAACATTTTTTAGATTTTTATATTACTAAATTTGACTTTAGTAACATTTGACTAATATTGTGTTACTAAAAGGATTTAGTAACAGTGTTATGATTAGAAACATTTGATAATTATTATCATTTATGTAGCAAACTTGTAGCTAGTTTCTAGCAAACTAACATAGCTACAAAATCTGTCATAGTATAAGTTGAGAGGAAATTTAATTAATTTCATGGTAAAAAAATTTGTTACTTCCAAAAATGGTACTAAATTCTTTTACACCGGGTAGCACTTGAATAAATGTTCAAGAAAAAATGAGTACAAGTTTTTCTTATAAAAAGACTTGAATTACTCAAATATTAACAAACTGTCGACCTTACTGCCCTATAATTTTCTTCTATTATTGGATCAGTTAAATTGGCAGCAAGACTTGGTAAAAACAAGTGACATATCAAAACAAGGCATCAAATGCTTTCTAAATCAATGCAAACAATTTGATTTGCATTGCAGGATGGGTACTACAAAAATCATTGTGCTGTGTATATTTTTTTTTACTCAAGCTGTATAACATTTCACAGATAGAAAAATAAATGGATTGGAGAAATTTTAATTTAAATTATAACATATATAGATGGGTTAATTAAAACAATTCAATAATCGATTTCCATTCCACTGAAAATTCAGTAAAAATAAAATTCAATTCACCAGTCATCCATTTAGAGCACCAACCACAAGAAATGCATCGACTAATCTTTCGAAAATTAAATTTTCATTAGTTGAACCTTTTTAGGCGAAACTTACATACAAAAGTTTATTTATATGTAAACTTGTATCAATCTTGAATATTGAAATAAACTGTATATTTCTCATCCCTAAAGTTGAACAATGGCTCTAAAAGAAAATTCTGGTTTGCACCTTTAGCCACAAAGCTGATTGGATGGTATTGCCTTAATCCTTTGCCAGAAACAAAACTAGTTCCTTGGTTAAAACTAGCTTCAGAACCAGACTTGCACCTGAGCTTAACTCCTGAACCAGCGCTCATATCGCTATGCACGTAACAATCTTTGTTGCTTTGTGATTCTAAAGATACAGTTTGATTTCCTCCGTCCAATCCAGGTACCACAAGAAAAACCGAAGAAGGTCCGCCATGGGAAGAATCTACAATGATAAGAGGTTGGTCTGGTTCTTGGTGACTTACAATCATTCCAGGAAGATCAAACGGTTCTAACATCACAGTTTTATTATCAGCTTCTTTTGGGATAAGTCTAAAGGTAGCACGAAGAGCGATATCAGTGCCAGGTTCAGGTAATTTTTGCATTGTAAGTGATTGATTTGAGTTTGTTATTACAAAAGTTGAATTTTCAAAGTCTTGTGAAAGAGAAACTAGTTGATCATAGTAACCGGAAGGAATTGGAGTAATCAAGTCTGCAACAGTTGTGTTAGCACCCGCTTTAATGTCCCAATTGCTGGTGGTGTGACCGGCAAGAAGATATGGCCCATAAAGAATAGCTTGAACTGATGCATATTCAGGTCTGTCATCTGAATTATAATTTGAAAACACAATATCAGTAATATAAGAAAATGTTTTCATGGAAAATATATACAAGCTTTGGTGCAAGAAGATACCTTTTGTTGCTTCTGTTCTGATGGTAAGAGGCAACTGAAGGGTCAGATTGTCACCAGCATTCCACTGTCGTGTGATTGGCAAAAAATTTCCTAGAGGTTAAGACAGTAAAGTATTACTTTCATGTTTCAAATGTTAATTTTTCCTGTTATAATAAATTACATAAATATGTATAAATTACTAATGTTTATGACCGTGTACGTCCTAACTTAATATGTAGATTAAACATTCCTAGCATCTATCCGCATGAGATCAGGGAAGTAAAGACAGATTCAAACCTGGATCTGGCAGAGATAAAGTTTTAGAATTCAATATCGCCTTGGCACCATCGGCGAGAGTCCAAGACGGTAGACGAATGTTCAATGTTGACGAAGTCCCAGTTGTCTGCACATTTCAAGTCTTGAAATGATAAGTTGTAGAAGGAAAATATATAGGATCTTATACTACATGTACTGTTTAATTTCTTAAATAAGGCATAAAAAATGGATTGTAAATTATTAATCAAAAGTCAATCTCATCCAAAGATATTGTAACTAAATTCACATAATCAAGTTCAGAAACCCAACTTTGGTGTCATACAGCTACCTAATAAGAATATGTGGATAAATGAGATGCCTTAAGAAAATGTAATAGGTACCTCAATTGGAGAGAAGGTAAATGTCACTCGTAGGTAAGGGTCCGATGAAGTAGCCGGAACAACTATCTGAGTGAGCAAAATTTTCCCGGATTTCCAATTAAATGAGCTTGATATGTACTGAATGATGTATAGACTAGGATTATTCCCTTCTTCTTCAAAATAGATAGAATCTCCCAGCTTTGAGAATGATTCAATTCCTAATGGAAAAATAAATGAAGAGCATAAGACTGGTAAGAGAATAAAGGAGTTTACAAAGATTATTACTCCCTCCGTCTCATAATATTAAGTGTTATAGTTAGAATATTTGTTTATCTCATATTATTTACCATTTTAAAAGACCAAAGAATCATTCATTACCTTAAGAGACACTTAATATGAGACGGAGGATATATGTAGTTTGATAATTACTGAAATGTAAGTAACCAAGAAAAAAATCCCCACCTGTTCCGTAGCAGCACCAGAAAGTGTTAAATGGATTTCCCCAACCCTTTTCAGTTTTAGCTTTGGAAACACCCAGACCTAGAGGAAGCATATAAATCATCACTCCAGGATCTGTTCCTCTTTGAATGCTGAGTACACCATTCGTTAAGGCACGTTCATAATAATCTGCATATGAGACTTCTTTTGTCCATCTAAACAGGTGCCGCGAAACCTGAAATCATTATCTTGCAACATAAATACTTCAACAGAAATAAACTAAGAATCATCCCTGAATATCAAATAGTAAATCAAAAACATAATACACATTTTTAACTTCCGTAGCAATACATGATGAATTAAAAGAATGACGAGTGATTGATTGTACCTTCAACATATTGTAAGTTGTGCAAGATTCTTCATTCTCTGTTGATTTTAAGTTGTCAGCTATTCTCTTTGGATCCCTCCTACAGAAAAATTGTAAAATTTGTAAGACTCTTTCAGAAAGATGTTTGGAATTGGAACTGACCATCTTAAAATAAATGAACAAAAATTTTCTACTTTATTTCCTTTAAGAAAATAAATTCCATGGATAATTTTCAATGCATATGAAAAAGAAAAAAAAACTTCAAATGCTGACATCTTAGTACCAGAACTCGCCGACTGATGTCCCTCCTGTTGCATAGGTGTGAGAAGAGTTTACAATGTCCATAAAAAATGCCCCAATATCCTAACACACAATAATAAATTTTACAAAATTTGAAGGCATGGATATGGGTGGTTAAATGATTATTATCCTCTAGTTATACCACTAAATATTAAAATTATAACATGATAAATAATATCACATCAATAAATAGAAAGAAAAAAAATGCTTTCTTAGAAACTTAGTGAAATATAACATACAATGTGCATAAATAACTCACCTTATAAAGTGGATCACCTGTGACTTCATACCGCAATTGAGATCCAACAACAATTGGGATATGTGTATTGGCATGAAAATCAGCTATGTCATTAGCCTACATGAAAAAAGAGAATTTAGTAATACAAACTTTGTAACCTGGCATAAAATTAAATACAATTTTTGAACTAGAATAAAAATGTCCGAGTTCAACATCCAAATGTCTAATTGTTTCATTTAGCGGGAGTACAATATTATAAACAAATATTCAAGTAGATGAAACATACTCTATATACAAAAGGAGGATACATTGATTGTCTTGATTTCATAGAATTATGTGATAACAAATATTGATGAGTTACCTGTACTGCAAGCAACCCTAAAAAGCACGGCTTGTCAAAAAGGTGCGCCAACAATAGATGCTTTGAATCCCCCTGCATATAGCATAAAATGACAGATTTACATTCGAATTGAAGATTACAGCGATAACTAGGCGCCATAACATGGTAGCTTTGACTGGCATGCTTATAAAATCCATAAACTACACATTAAAATCCATATCAGTTAATTTCTATACTTTAAAAGAAACATAATCAACAAGTCAAGAACATTATACAAACACATAAATCAACAATAGAGTTGACGAAACTACATGAAGTAGTTGACCTACCGTTAAGCTATATAATCTGTAAAGGACATCATTCATTCCTCCAGTTTCCTCATTTTGGGATTGATAGTGTCTATTTACAGTGAACTTTGTTATTACATTCATCACTCTGTTGTAAAAGTAATCGACCATCCATGTAACCATTTTTAGAGCTTGAGGGTTTCCAGCTATAGTATATTGATCCAAAAGGCCAGCCAAGATCTGTCAAAGTCGAATAATTGAGATCCCACAATATTAAGGCCAAAAGTACTTGCATAATCAAAATCTAGTTTTTCTTTTACCTTGTGAATGGTGTAATAAGGAGCCCATGCATATTGAAGAGCTTCAATTCGATCAAAATGGTCGATCGGTTGGAAATGCAGACAGATATTCCGTTCCAATTTTTTCCTGGCAGGCGGACAGACAAGCAACAAGAACCGACATTTTCTCGTTCAGGCTATTGTTCTTTGTGCTGGCCCACATTTGAGCTGATGCACTCAACTAATGCCCTTCACATTGTCAAAAAATAAATATATAAACCAACCTTACAAGTTGAATTGCAGAAACTGAAAATTGCAGCCAAGAGTAGTGTCTGTCTAGACTACCACAAGTTCAATTCATTACAACAACTTATCGGAAATGGATTGCAAGGAATTCTTCTAAAAAATGGTATATTTTGATATATAGACGCAACTATTATTCAAACCAACTTTTTAATCTTCTAAAGGATCTGACTAAAAATTACCACAGAGAATAGTGGAAAATTTTACAGGAAAGATTGACTTATGCTGCTATGCCCTTTTGAATCTTTTGAAAAAAAGAATTAACTATGCAGTTGTTAATAGGGTTTAAATAACGGTCTGCGATCATGATTTGGGCCTCCACATAACGGTTTTTGATATTTCAATAAACTACAACACAACTGCGATTGAGGATAGTATTTGACTGCGACTCTCCACAATATCAAGGAATTCTACGTGGCCGCAATTGTCACCATGACGATTATTTAAAGCCCTGCGCTTACATTGCATTTTAATACCTTTCTTCTTATTCCCTTGCAACCAAGAATTCATTAGGACCATAATACAAATTATGAACATAAATAAGGTGATGAATGAAATAAAACTAACTAACAAAATGTCCTGAGTTCTATGGTAGGATCATGGATAGAACCTTCAAGCAACCTCACATCCCCAAGTGGCACTTCTTTCAGAAATCCTACAGGTGGCTTAAACACGCCAAAATTCTTAATTTTCCTATACATAACAGCCCAATCATGTTGGTGTTCTTTTGATAAGAGCTTCCTTGGAAGCAAATCTGCCCAAGCTGATTCATCAGTTGGTGTCAAATGATAGTGAGACATCACTTGTTTCTTCCATGTCTCATTCTTTGATGCTGACAGCTTGTGCCGAAACGTATGTGATTGAGTTTTAAATTCGTTAATGCATTCTTTGCCAGCAACACAACCACACAGCATAATGGCCATAAACACATACACAAAAGTCTCCATCTTTCTGAAAATTTCAAAGTAAAAACAAAAATATATTAAAAGAAAGAAAGAAATCTCAGCGCCTGTTTTGAATGACTTATTTGAGTTTATAGCTTCTACGATATAATATAACTTTTTTTTACCTTTTGTAATAAAAACATCTTATACTTACGTGTTTATACGATAAACTGCAAATTAAAATGTTTATCCAAACAGGGTCTCAAACTATAAGCAAAACTTGTATAGAAAGAAAAAAGCATACATAATACATTAGTACATTACTCACCAGAGAACCTAGCTGAATTAAAGTTAAAATGAATGGAAACCAACCGAGAAATTTATAACTCAGATGACTTGAATATGAAGCAAAGAAACAAAGAAATAACAAACAAAAAAATAAATTAAAAACTAAGAGTTTGTTTTGGAGTTGTTAAATACTAATTGAAGGAAGTGAGAAAGACATGAACCAAAATTGAGTGAAGTTAAGAGAATAGGGAGAAGATATATATAAAATAGAAGGTAATGAAATGAGGGTATACTAGTTAAAATTAAAACAATATAGAA